>UMFV01030765.1_pt1 | contig 50072 bp, 46 predicted proteins | sample 1965101 | NCBI WGS metagenome assembly UMFV01 (sample SAMEA4836055, study PRJEB28245) | human gut metagenome | biome: gut microbiome; material: fecal sample | place: Denmark | collected 2008 | reverse complement strand
TATTTAGAGCGAAGGTCTGACCCCCACAAAAATTAAAGACCCAAAGTCTTACAGATGACTTCAAGGCATGATTGTCTTGAAGTTTTTTTGTGAAAATAAAAGAGGAAATCAACTCTATACCTTCAAAGGTTTATTCTTTATACATATTATTAAACTGATAACAGTTAATAAGCAGGCAATTATATGAAATCTCATAAAACTAAATAAACATATAAGAACCATAAGACTACCACAAATCATATAAGTCGTATTAACCTTTCTGAGTAATGCACTCATACCTATAGAAAAACATCCTAATACTCCTGTTAATAGTACCAAATTCAATCCAAACAGATGACAGATACTTCTCACTGGTAGTAAATACATTGCCGCATAGGCAACAAGTGTCATTGAAAGAAATAATATAGAAAGTGACAAATTACTCATTAAAGGTTTCAATAAAGCATGATCAAAGATTTGTATATGATTTCTTACATCCATCTCTACAAGAACACTTAATATCGCATTACATAATACAACAAGTATTGTGATTGTAGTGAGTGTTCCTAAAGTTCCAACTAACTCTTTATCTATCAAATGACGATCATGAAGAAAAACAATCATGACAGTCGCACCAAGTAATCCCTGTATTAAACTTAATATTCCTTGTAGTATAGAAATAGAATTATGTGAATGCACACCGCATATAGCCATCACAAAAGAACCAGCCATTCCAATAAGAAAACAAAAAGCACTAACCCAAAAGGTACATTAATCATATTATACTTAAATAAATGAAACAAATTATACAGCATTCCGACTATCTCATCCCCAATAGAAGGCTGTAAATGAATCACACCATAGCTATATATCATATTCACTACTAAGAAGCTTATAGCCAATGCTTCATACTTCTTTTTCATAACACCACTCCCTTACCCACTATTATAGTTCTTTTATATCTTTATACAATTGTATATTGAATGTAAGCGGTTCTTATTGTCAATACATTTTGCGTACATTTAGATTATTCCCTTTGTGCACAACATGAATCAATAGGTTATAATGTATAAAGGGGTGATGATATGAAGAAGGGTGTCATGATGCAGGGCTTTGAATGGTATCTTCCATCTAGTCCACATTTGTGGAAAATCTTAAGAATCAATGCCTTTAAGCTTAAAAAAGCAGGTATTACAGCTATCTGGCTTCCTCCTGCTTATAAAGGTGCATATGGAGTCAATGATACAGGATATGGTGTCTATGATCACTATGACTTAGGAGAATTCAAAAGCAAGAATACAATACGTACCAAATATGGCACAAAGAAGGAATATCTCTGGTGTATTAAAATGTTTCATCTATTTGGGATAGATGTCTATGCAGATATTGTATTGAATCATCTCATGGGTGCAGATGCCATGGAACAAGTCATTGCCTATAAGGTAGATGTTTATCATAGACATAAAGTATCTAAAAGAAAAAGAGTCATTCGTGCTTCTACATACTTCTCATTTCCATCTAGAGATATATATTCTGACTTTATATATAACTCAAAACATTTCACGAGTGTAGATTATGATGCATCTAAACATCAACATGGTCTTTATCTTTTTAAGGGAAAACACTTCAGTGAGAATGTTGATGATGAATATGAAAACTATGATTATTTAATGGGTGCAGACTTAGACTACAATAATCCTGAAGTAGTCAAAGAAGCCATTCAATGGGGACTCTGGTATAAAGATATTACACATTTAGATGGCTTTAGATGTGATGCCATTAAGCATATAGACTCCTCTTTCTATGAACATTGGATCACTACAATGCGTAATCACTCTAAAAAAGAACTCTTTACTGTAGGAGAATACTGGGGTGATATTAACCATTTATCTCACTACTTAGAATCTACTCACTTCTGTATGAGTCTATTTGATGTACCATTACACTATCATTTCTATGATGCCAGTCATTCTAATGGTTATTATGATATGCGAGAAATCTTCAATAATACGTTAGTACAAAGATATGACAAGTATGCTGTCACATTTGTGGATAACCATGATACACAACCAGGACAATCCTTAACTTCATTCATAGAAGATTGGTTTAAACCACAGGCTTATGCCTGCATTTTACTAAGAGAACAAGGTTATCCATGTATTTTCTATGGTGATTATTATGGAATCCCTCATGATCATATCAATCCCAAAAAAGACATATTAGATTATATGTTGAAGCTAAGAAAACAATATGTAGAAGGAATAAGACATGATTATATAGATGATCCAGATGTGATAGGATGGACATATGAAACAGGACTTGCAGTCATACTCACTAATAGTAAAGGTGGCACAAAACGTATGTTTATAGGTAAGAAGTATAAACACATGACAGATGGTAAACATACTATTGATATTATTGATGGCTATGGTGAATTCATATGTGATGAAGCATCTCTTAATCTATATATTGCACAAAAATAGAAATTATTGAATATATTGGTTACTGTTATATTTGCATTTGTTTGAGTATGCGATGAATATAAGAGAAGGGATTGTTTTGAGTTTTACTTATGCACATGTGAAAGTCTCAATGATAGTGAAGTACATGTTTATAATTACGTTATTTGAAGATGGGAAAGATTGTTTCAGGTATTCCTGTACAATATACATTCGAGAGAATTATGAAAGAATTAGACGAGTAACTGTTACTATCAAGAACAGTTACTTTTTATTTTGCTATTACAAAAAAATAAATGTTTGTTAAAATGAGAAATATAATGATGCATGAGGACATTAAAAGGGAGGGTGTTATGGTGAGTTTTACATACGCTTAAGTCAGTAGTTTAAATGAGACAGAAGCGCAGGTATACAATTATGTCATGATGAATAGGGATAAAGTCATGGATGAAAGTATTCGTGAATTGGCACATGATACACATGTCTCTACAGCAACAGTCATACGATTCTGTAAGAAGATGGGATGTTCAGGGTTCTTAGAATTAAAATACAAATTAAAAGATCATATTCATACTCAATCAATTAAAGCAAAACAAGATACTACTAATTTCATGAGTTTTGTAGCTCATACAAATACTAAACAATATCAAGATGGTATTCAAAGAGCTGCAGAAATTATTCAGAGTGCAGATAATTTTTTTTGTATTAGGACTCAGACATTGCGCTGGGTTTTCAAAATATGTAGCGCGTACATTTTCTCATGTTGGATATTATTGCTATGGGTTTGTGGATAATCTTTATCCTGCACAGGATGTTCCTGAAGGAGAAACTTCAGTTATTATGATTATTTATGATAAATCTCTAGAAGATCTGATTTTTGAAGAAATTAGAAAATACAAAAATAAACATTATCAGGTCATCCTGCTTTCATATGAAAATGTTGGTGCTATGGAATATCTATGTGATGATGTGATTTATGTGGCAGATGGAAAAGTGAAGCTTGGATTGCTTACTTCTGGTGTTCCTATGTTATATGCAGTTGAGAGAATTGTTGGTATACTTACAAAAGATGAGATTGAAGAATAACTGCTCCACTAGGAACAGTTATTCTTTTTTTATTGGACCACCGACACAAATAACAATTAGTGTAACGTATATATATAGCGAGTAACTATTTTGAAGTAAATAGTTACTTTTTTTATTCAATTATTATTCATATAATAGATAAAACTGTTTTCACTATTGGTATGAAATATAGTTTATTTCTATTATAAGTAAAACATTAGAAATAGATAAGGATAGCGATTGTTTCGAGTGAGTGTTACATTATGTTTCAAATCAATTGTTTTTAAATTATATCTATGATATTATTTTTCGAATAGTTTTTTCTAAAAATCAACAAAAAACTTAAAAAAGGTGCTTATATGAAGAAGAAAATAACTTTTATTAGTTTAATTATCATTTGTATCATAATGTTTCTGATTACTACTTTCTGTCCATTTTATAAGGTAGAAGGAAACTCTATGAGCCCTACATTAAAGAATAATGATTATGTAGGTATCAAAAAAACAAAATCTTTTAAACAGGGAGACTTAGTCGCTTTTGAATACAATAATAAGTTTCTTGTAAGAAGAGTTATCGCCTTAAGTAATGATGAAGTCAATATTGATACAAATGGTTATGTATTTGTGAATGATAAGAAACTAGAAGAAGACTATCTAACAAGTAGAAAAGATAATCCATTACGTGATGAAGTCTTTCCCTATATCGTGCCTAATGGAAAAGTCTTTGTACTTGGAGACAATAGAAGTCAATCTATAGATTCTAGAATGCGAGATTTAGGATGTATTGATCAAAAACAAATTATCGGAAAAGTTGTCATGAGGGGTTATCCGATCACACGCTTTTCTATTTATTAAAAGAAAGGAGAGAATATGACAGATTATAATATTTTAAATAAGCCTGGCAGAAAGAAGATGCTGTTATCTTTTTGATTGTTTTTTTTGGTGGCTGTTGCGTTCTTTTATATTAATAGTGCAAGAATGGATGACTTTACATCATTGATTACAGATGTAACTCTTCAATATGAAACTCAAGGTGTGATGAAGGATTATACATCTGATATCACGTTAGAAGATCATAAAGCTCTTACATTTACTATCTAAAGTCTCAAAAGTGACAACAGTAGAACCAAAATGTGGCACAGCAACAGACTTTGGGCCACATATTACATCAGTTACTGTAAGTAAATTACATAATGGTCAGTGGTACTGTAGATAAAGACTCTCAAACTATGAAGAATAAATGACAGGCTTATATTACTTTACCTAATAAAAAAATTACATCAGTCACTTATTCTGATGTAATTCAAAATGGAACAAGTAAAAAAGATACTGATTTTAATGGTGAACATTATGCCATTCTATCTGAATTAAAACAGGAAATTTTAAATAATATCCAGTTAAAGGTTCAGAATGGAAATGTTGTTTCTAATGAAGAGTTGAATATTGATATCAAATTCTATTTGGATGAAGAAAAGAAAAACAATGTTACAAATGATAATGCTCACGTTAAAGCGCTTTAAGTAATAGTGAAGAGAAAAGATGGTTCTTCATTTATTGGACAATCTCTTAATATTACTTCTTATTCTACAATAGCTGATTTATCTAATACTCAAGAAGGTATTGATTACTATTTCTCAAATAAGGGTATTGTGAAGGATAAAACAGTGACATACAATAAACTTAAAAAGTTTATTAAACAGGGTTATGGGCAGGCAGAAGGTGAAAACTATAATAAGTATACTGCAGATAAAGTTGATACAAATTATGTAAGTCAGAACGGTAAGCTCTATTATAGAATTCTATTTACACCAGATTCTAATGAAGAATACAGCTTTACTGATACATTATCTAATGGTACTAAACTTGTAGAAACTGAGTTACGTTCTGATTATAAGAATAATCCACGTAAGGATAATCCGGCAGATCGTAGTTCACTAGAAGCTGTTTATTATTTAAGTGATTACTGGGAACAGTATTGTGATGGTGATCAAAACAATACTGATATAAGTAAGTACTTTAAGTATTCTTATGATAAATCTACCAACAAAGTAACCTTTACATTTACACCAGGTTACAACAAAACAGATGGTGACTGGCAAACAGATAGAAGTCATCCTAATGGCACAATTTCGATTTATTATGCTGTAAATATCACAAATGATGAGTTCTGGAATGAATCAAAGAATTATTCAAATACATTAGAATATGAGGGTAAAAAACAAATGCAGCATAGAGAAGTAAATAGAGAAACACAAAATGTTTCTAAAACAGCTAAACAAATAGAGAACACTACAAATGTAGAATACTCTGTTGTAATTAACCCAGCAGTTAAGAATTTAAATCCTACTTTAGAAAAGAAAGTAATGAATGTAAATGATACTGAAGGTACAAAAACAGGATGGCAGGATTCTGCAGACTACGATATTGGGGATAAAGTTCCATTCCAGTTAATGGGTACTGTTGCAGATGATTATAATGTATATAAAGGTGATTATCAGTTAGTATTCCATGATACTTTATTAGAAGGTTTGACAGTTGATAGAGATTCATTTAAAATTTATAAGACCACTGGTTAAACTGCGATTGATCCAGAGCAGTATGAAGTTAATATTACAGATGATCAGCACTTTACTGTAACTATTAAGAATGTAAAAGCTTTAGGTGAAAATGTATTAAAAGTAAGAGTTGAATATACTACAATATTAAATGAAAATGCAGTCATTGGTTCTGAATGTAACCCAAATTAAATGTATATGGAAATCTCTAATAACCCTAGCAATGAACAGGGTGGAGACAAAGTAATCGTATTTACATATAAAGTAGTTATCAACAAAACTGATTCTCGTAGAATCCCACTTGCAGGTGCAGTCTTCAAATTAGAAAAAGTATTTAAAGATGGCATAAAGAAAGTAGTAAAAGAATATACAATTGGTGACGATGAAAACAATCCTGAGAAAACAGAATTTGAATTCACAGGTTTAGATGATGGTCAATATATTCTTACAGAAACAGTTGCTCCAGAAGGATATAACACAATGGACTCAATCACATTTAATGTCATTGCATCTCACGATACAGAATCTACTGATCCAAAGTTAACTGATTTAAATGGTAATCCAGTTGATGGTGAAATTGAATTTACTGCCAACAAAGATAAAGGTACATTAACTGCAGCTGTAGTTAACTACCAGGGTGATGAATTTCCAAGTACTGGTGGTATGGGTACTACAATTCTATATGCTGCTGGTGTAATCTTAATTCTTGCAGCAGGTGCATTCTTAGTAATGCAGAAAAAAGCTGAAAATAATTTGAAATAGAAAGAAGATGTTCTATAATGAAAAAGAAGATAATTAATCTATTTATTGGAATTTTTTTTATTGCAGGACTCTCCTTGCTTATTTATCCAAGCTTTAGTAATCATTGGAATCAAAGACATCAGACCAGGGCAATTGCTGGATATGAGGAAAAGGTCGAAGACCTGACTGAAAAACAGTATGAAAAGCTCTGGAATGATGCCACTTTATACAACAAAAATTTAAGACATACAATGTATGCCTTAAATGATGACGAGAAAAAAGTATACAATGAGACTCTAGATGTTACTTCGACTGGTATGATGGGTTATGTAGAAATCCCTAAAATCAATGTATCACTTCCTATTTATCATGGAACTGATGCTGAAATTTTACAGATTGCGATAGGACATATTCCAGGTACATCATTACCAGTAGGAGGAGAAAGTACTCATTGTGTTATATCTGGACATAGTGGATTACCAAGTGTACGGCTCTTTACTGATATTGATCAGTTAAAGATAGGTGATACATTTATGCTTCATATATTAGATCAAACTCTATATTATGAGGTCGATCAAATTAAAACTGTTCTTCCTACAGAAAAAGATGATTTAAAGATTGTAGAAGGACAGGACTATTGTACACTTATGACTTGCACACCTTATGGTGTCAATACACATAGACTACTTGTCAGAGGTCATCGTATCAATAAGACAAATCTAAGAATTAGAAGAGATCTAGTAAAAACAGATCCAGTTATTCTAGATATATTCTGGATTGCTCTCGCAATTATTATTGCATTTATCTGGTATCTCACATCAAAGAAACATAAGGAAAGGGAATAAATGGCAACTATTATGGAAAAAAGATTAAAGAAATTACTTTTATGTATGACAATTTTATTATCAGTGACTGTATTTAATATATTTCAGGTAACTGCTGTTGATGTGAATAAGAATTGTTCACTTACACTTAATGAATGTTTATCAGGGCTAAGTGTTCATTTATATCGTGTTGCAAGTGTTTCAAAAGATGGCAGTTATGAATATACAGAGGAATTTAAAGATGCAGAAAATAGTTCTATTGATTTAAATAAGCTAGAAACAAGTGAAGAATTAAAAACTGCAGCTATGACTTTAAAAGGTTATGCTGCAAGCAAAGAAGGCGTGACTAAGACAACGACTTCGTCTACTTTAACTTATTCAAACTTAAATACAGGTCTTTACTTGGTTGTGGCAGATAATTTAGTAATAGATGGTAAGACATATACTTATTTACCTTATCTTATTTCTTTACCACAAGGTACTAAGTATGATGTATCTATTAATTTTGTGAAATATTCAGAAGTTCATTCTTATGAATATAAAATTATTAAACAGTGGAAAGACAATGGCTCAACTCATCCTAACTCAATAGAAGTAGAACTCTATGATGGAAATACATTTCTTAAGACAATCACTTTAGATGCAGCTCATAACTATGCTTATTCATGGAAAACTGAACAAGTAATGAACTACAGTATTAAAGAAAAGAAAGTAAAAGGGTATAAGGGTATTGTATCAGTAAGTAGTAATGATGCAAAAACAGAATATGTTATTACTAATACAAGTACATCTAGTACTGGTTCTCACGTAAAAACAGGGGATACTACAAGAATCAATCACTGGGTCACATTAATGGCTTTATCAGGATTATTTTTACTTATAGTAGGAACTCTATTTAGACATGAAAAAGATTAGTCAATTATTCATGGCACTAGGATGTATCTGCATCCTAGTGTCTTGTGCTTTATTTGGTTATTCACTCTATCGACAGAATAAAGAAATAAAGGATATACAAACACTATATACTCAAACAAAACAATTAATCCCCGATTCATATATTTCATCTGAGGATGCTTATTTAGATATAGATGGACATGATATATATGCGGTACTTCAAGTCAATGACATCAAGTGGGTCCTAGGTAAAGAAGATAATCTACCACACTATAAGAATAAGAATATAGTTATACCAGACTTGTATCTAAAACAAATGCAGTCACTCAAGAGTAAAGATATAATTACGATTCAATCTATTTCAGGCTATAAGATCCAATATGAATTAGAAGTCATTGGTGAAGTCGATACACTTTCAAGTGATACGCTGTATATGTACTGTAAGAGTGGACCACAATATTATTGTATTAACTTAATTATGGTGTAAATTTTAGATAAAATAGAAAATATTGATAAATGTATAAGAAAAATAGAAAAAGCAGTTGACAATGTATTGATTATTCAGTATGATGAGTTCACAAATTAAGAACTACTAAGTATAAATACAGTGAAAAGAAATAGTAGATATTCAAAAGAAGCATAGAGAGTCCTTGGGTGGTGTAAAAGGATGTTTGAAGGATATTGAATTCATCTTGGAGTAGAGCGTTGAATGAAGTAGGCGTTTCCGGTCACAACCGTTACATTGTCAGAGTATGATAGTACTCGTTGAGATATATCTAGTGATAGATATATAAAATAAGGTGGTAACACGAAGATACACTCTCGTCCTTATGGGATGAGAGTCTTTTATTTATACAGGTAGATGATCAAAGGAGAAAAAGATTATGATTATTGTATTCAAACCAAAAACAAGTGAAGAAGATGTAAAAAAGATTCAGGAAAAGGTAGAAGCTAAGGGATTAGAAACACATTTAGTAGTTGGTCATGATGTCACTATCTGTGGTGTAATCGGTGATACGACTAAAGTAGATCCTAGAGATATTGAAGTTTCACCTTCTGTAGAAAAAGTAATGAGAGTTGAACAGCCTTATAAATTAGCTAACCGTGCATTCCATCCAGAAGATACTATTGTTGATGTAGATGGTGTAAAAGTAGGTGGAGGCCATATGGCTCTTATTGCTGGCCCTTGTTCTGTAGAATCAGAAGAACAGGTTATTGCGATTGCCAAGGAAGTAAAAGCAGCTGGTGCTAATATGCTTAGAGGTGGTGCATTCAAGCCTAGAACATCTCCATATGCATTCCAGGGATTAGGTTCTACTGGTTTAGATTACTTAGTGGCTGCTAAGAAGGAAACAGGTTTACCAATCGTATCAGAACTTATGAGTGCTGATGATATTGATGAATTCAATGAAAAGGTAGACTTAGTTCAGATTGGTGCAAGAAATATGCAAAACTTCACTTTACTTAAGGAAGTAGGTGCAAGAGTTAAGAAGCCTATCCTATTAAAGAGAGGATTAAGTGCAACATATCAGGAATGGATCATGAGTGCAGAATATATCATGGCAAGTGGTAATGAGAATGTCATCCTATGTGAAAGAGGTGTAAGAACATTCGAAACATATACAAGAAACACTCTAGACTTACAGGCTATTCCAGTACTTAGAAAAATGACCCATCTACCTGTAATCATTGACCCATCACATGCTGGTGGTAAATGGTGGTTAGTAGAACCAATGGCTAAGGCAAGTGTTGCGGCAGGATGTGATGGATTACTTATTGAAGTACGTAATGATCCTGAACATGCATTATGTGATGGGGCTCAGTCGTTAAAGCCTGAAAAATATACTAAACTTATTAGTGAATTAAGAGAAATCGGTAAGGTTGTTGGAAAGGAAATCTAATATGAAACTAAATGTGAACTTAGGAAAAGATAGTTATCCTATATATATTGAACGAGGTATTTTAAATAAAGCCAAAGAACTTATTTTCCAAGTCTTCACAGGTGCGAAAATCGTTATTGTCTCTGACGATAACGTTTTTCCACTTTATGGAGAACAGTTGGTCAATCAGTTAAAAGACTCTTACGAAGTCTCTACAGTCGTCATTCCTCATGGAGAAACATCTAAGAGATTTGATATTCTACCTTCTATCTATTCACAGTTATTAGAAGCTAAGATTACAAGAACTGATTTACTGATTGCGTTAGGTGGAGGTGTTATTGGTGATCTAGCAGGATTTGTGGCTAGTACTTATATGCGTGGTATTAAGTTTGTTCAGATTCCGACTTCACTATTATCACAGGTAGACTCTTCAGTAGGGGGTAAGGTTGCCGTAGATTTACCAGAAGGAAAGAACTTAGTCGGTGCTTTTAAACATCCATTACTTGTTTTAATTGATCCATTAACACTTAAAACATTGGACCCTCATTTCATTACTGATGGTATGGGAGAAGTCATTAAGTATGGTTGTATAAAAGATAAAGCTTTATTTGATCAATTAGCACAGTATAAGGATTTTGATGATCTTTATAAAGATATTGATGAAATTATTTATAAATGTGTAGATATCAAGAGAGATGTTGTAGAAAAGGATCTTTATGACTTTGGTGATCGTTTATGCTTGAACTTTGGTCATACAATTGGACACTCAATCGAGCAGCATTTCCATTACGAAAAGTATTCTCATGGTGAAGCAGTAGGTATTGGTATGGTGGCTATTACTCGTATTGCAGAACTTAAAGGATTATGTGAACAAGGCACTACTAAACGTATAGAAGAAGCATTAAGTCACTATAACCTTCCTACTCATGCCAATGTAGCTACAAAAGAACTACTTAAAGCCATTGATCTCGATAAGAAAAACATCAATTCAACACTATCTTTTGTTTTACTTAAAACAATAGGAGAGTATTATGTACATAAGGATCAAAAAGAGATGATTCTGGAAGTAGAGGACATATAATGACAAAAATCACTATTACACCAAAAACACTTCAAGGAACAATTGCGGTTCCACCTTCTAAATCATTAGCCCATCGTGCTATTATCTGTGCAGCACTCGCACCAGGTATGAGCCGTATTAGTGGTATTGATTATTCAGAAGACATTGAAGCCACAATAGAAGGCATGAAAGCCTTAGGCGCGATTATTAAGCAGGAAGGCGATACTTTAATTATTGATGGTTCTATTACTTTAGGACTTGGAAGAGTAGAAATAGATGCTCATGAATCAGGCTCTACATTACGTTTCCTTATGCCTTTATCACTCGTTAACTTTTCTCGTGTACACTTTGTCGGTAAAGGAAAACTAGGACAAAGACCACTTGATGTATACTATGATATCTTTGATAAACAAAAGATTGCCTATCTTAGAAAAGACTCAGAACGTTTAGATGTTATTTTAGATGGTCAGCTTCATTCAGATATATTTGAAGTACCAGGTAATGTTTCTTCACAATTTATCAGTGGATTGTTATTTACTTTACCTTTATTACAGGGTGATTCTTTAATTAAAATCACAACACCATTAGAATCTAAAGGCTATATTGATTTAACACTTGATATGTTAGAAAAGTTTGGTATTGAAATCATTAATCATGATTATCAGGCATTCCAGATTCGTGGTAATCAGAACTATAAACCATGTGATTACAATGTAGAAGCAGACTTCTCACAAGCCGCTTTCTATCTAGTGGCTGATTTACTCGGAAGTGATATTATACTTACTAATCTTAATATGCACTCATCACAAGGTGATAGAGCTATTTTAGATATTATGGAACAGATGGGTGGAGAAATTGTAGAAACGAGTGCTGGTATCAAGGTTGTCTGCGATAAAATCAAACCTGCCACTATTGATGCATCACAATGTCCAGACCTTATGCCTGTTGTATCAGTGGCTTGTGGTCTAGCAGAAGGGACATCACACATCATCAATGCAGGACGTTTACGTATTAAAGAATGTGATCGTTTGACTGCTTCTGTAGAACTATTAAAAGCGACTGGTATAGATGCAGTTGAAGAAGAAGACAGTATGACTATTACTGGATTGACTTCTTATAACAAAGCAGAAGTGACAAGTTCTAATGATCATCGTATGTGTATGGCTGAAGCTATTTTATCTACACGTGCCAATGGTCCAATTACTATTGATGATAAGGATTGTGTAAAGAAGAGTTATCCAGGCTTCTTTGAAGACTTCAAGTCACTAGGTGGTGAGTACCATGAGTGCTAATTGGGGACATCATATCGAATTATCTTTATTTGGTGAAAGCCATGGGAAGGCTATTGGAATCACAATAGGTAATCTTCCTGCTGGTATTAAGCTAGACATGGATGCTATTAATAAGGATATGCAAAGACGTGCTCCAGGTAAGAACAAAATGAGTACGCAAAGAAAAGAAGCAGACGAAGTAGAAATACTCAGTGGTGTCTTAGATGGCTATACAACAGGTGCACCACTTTGTGGCATCATTAAGAATACATCCCAGCATTCTAAGGATTATTCTTATTTGAAGGATAATATGCGTCCAGGACATTCAGATTATCCTGCTTATATTAAATATAAAGGATTTAATGATGTGAGAGGCGGAGGACACTTCTCTGGACGTCTCACAGCCCCTATTGTATTTGCAGGTGCTATCGCAAAACAGATTTTAAAAGAAAAAGGTATTCATGTCGGTGCGCATATTCTTTCTATTAAAGATGTGAAGGATACGCATTATCCACTAAATATTACTCCAGCTTACTTAGAAGAACTCAACCAGAAAGACTATCCTGTTATTCATGATGATATTTATGCACAGATGCAGGAAACAATCGAAGAAGCAAGAAAAGAAGGCAACAGTGTAGGTGGAAAGATTGAATGTGCTGTAACAGGACTCCCTGCTGGAGTTGGAAATCCTTTCTTTGATAGTATTGAAGCCCATTTATCACCATTACTTTTCAGTATTCCTGCTGTAAAGTCAGTTTCATTTGGTGATCTAGATGATATTACTTTACTCAAAGGAACAGAGGCGAATGATGCTTACTATTATGAAGGAGAAGAAGTCAAGACTTCTACAAACCATAATGGTGGTATTACTGGTGGTATTTCTAATGGTATGCCACTACTATTTACAGTAGGCATTAAACCAACACCATCTATCTCTTTAAAACAGAATACAATCAATGTGAAAACACATGAAAATACAGAATTAGAAATTGTTGGAAGACATGATCCATGTATCATTCCTCGTGCAATTGTTGTTGTGGAAGCTATGGCAGCACTAGGTGTATTAGATATGCTGGAGGCGCTATGAAAGATTTAAAAACTTGTCGCGAAGAAATAGATGCAATTGATAAGGAAATCATCGCTTTATTTGAAAAACGTATGCATGTGGCTAAGGATGTTATTACATATAAATTAGCCCATGATATGCAGATTTTTCAGAAGGATAGAGAAAAAGAGGTTATCCAGAAGAATGTAGATCGTCTAGAAGATAAGTCTCTTGAAGCCTATGCGAAAACATTTGTTCAGGATACAATGAACTTATCTAAAAGCTATCAGTCTACTTTTATTCCTTTAAAGAAATATGAAGCAACAGAACTTAAAGAACACTTTAAAGTAGGGTATCAGGGTGTTCCTGGTTCTTTCTCTAATCAAGCTATGAAAAGCTGGTTTGGAGACATTGAAGGCATCAACTATCCTCATTTTGAAGATGTCTATAAGGCGTTAGAAGAAGGAGATATAGACTATGGTGTACTTCCTCTAGAAAACTCCTCTACAGGCGCTATTAATGATAACTATGACTTACTCACTAAGTATGGCTTTTATATTGTAGGTGAGCAGTCTATCACAATAGACCAGAATCTACTTGGTATCAAAGGAGCTACTTTAGACGATATCAAAGATGTCTATAGTCATGTACAGGGCTTAAAACAGACTTCTGAATTCTTAACTTCACATCATATTGAAGGTCATGAGTATTTGAACACTGCTGCAGCTGCTAAGTATATCAGTGAAGCACAGGATAAGACAATAGGGGCGATTGCCTCTAGTGAAGCGGCTAAGCTCTATAATCTTGATATTATTGCCAAGGCAATACAAAATGATCAAAGCAATCATACACGCTTTATCATTATCGCAAGACAATATGAAATAAGACCATCTGCCAATCGTATCAGTATGGTTTTCACAGTCAATCATGAAGTCGGTGCTCTTTATGAAGTCATGAGAGTCGTTAAGGAACACAACATCAACATGGCCCGCATTGAATCAAGACCACTTCCATTATCTCCATGGGAATACTATTTCTATTTAGATATAGATGGTAACTTGAATCAGGATCATGTACAGCGTGCCTTACAGGAAATCAAAACATATACCAATACATTTAGAATGATTGGTAACTATGAAAGGAAGGAATCATGAAAAATATCGTTTTAATTGGAATTATGGGAAGTGGTAAAACAACATTCGGGCATATGCTTTCACAACAAACAGGTCATGAAATGATTGACTTAGATGATTATCTTGTGAATCGCTTTAATATGTCCATTCCAGATATGTTCGCAATTTCTGAAGACTATTTTAGAAATAATGAAACAACATGCTGTAAAGAAGTATCTGAGTTAGAAGGAAAAATCATCTCTACTGGTGGTGGGGTGATTAAAAGACCTGAAAACATTGGATATTTAAAGAAGAATGGTGTTGTTTTCTATATTGACCGTCCAATTGAAGATATTGTGAAGGATGTCGATCCAAGTGGAAGACCTCTATTAAAGGATGGTCCAGACAAGCTTTATGCTTTAGATAAAGAACGTAGAGATAAATATATGTCATCATGCGACTATCATATTATAAATGATGGTTCCCTTGAAAAAGTCATCAATTCTATTCTAGATATCATGAAGAAATATGATAAATCCCCATTATAAGGGGATTTTTTTGCGTTTGCATAAAGTGTAATTATGTACTATAATAGGGCTTTGTTTTGAGAGGAGAAAAGAATGGAAAAATTATTTCATCTAAAAGAACATGGGACAAATGTTAAGACTGAAATACTAGCTGGTATTACTACTTTCTTAGCAATGGCCTATATTCTTGCAGTCAACCCTGCCATCTTAGGACAGGCACACATGAGTCATCAGGGTGTCTTCCTTGCGACTGCAATCTCTGCAGGTGCAGCAAGCATCTTCATGGGATTAATGGCAAACTACCCTGTATCTCTTGCGCCAGGTATGGGTGTTAACGCATTATTCACTTATACAATTGTAGGACAGATGGGATTATCACCTGAAGGGGCATTAGCCTGTGTATTCGTGTCAGGTATCATCTTTGTCATCATTACAGTGACAAACATCCGTCGTATGATTATTAATGCGATTCCTGCACAGTTAAAGCTTGCGATTGGTGCAGGTATTGGTTTCTTTGTTGCGTTCGTAGGTTTAAAGAATGCAGGTATCGTAGTGGCAAGTGAATCTACATTTGTAGCACTAGGAAACTTAAAGAATCCAACAGTATTACTTGCTTTATTTGGAATCATCATCACATTAGTATTATTAGTAAAGAATAAGCCAGCAGCCGTATTCTATGGCTTAATCATTACTGCGGTAGTTGGTGTTGTATTTGGTTCAATTTTTGGATTAAAAGGTATGCCACAGTTACCAACTAAAGTTGTATCAGTCAACTTTGATTTCAGTTTAGTAGGTGCTTTTGTAAGAGGTTTCAATGAAATACTCACTCATCCACAGTGTATCGTTGCAATTTTCTCATTATTATTCGTAGACTTCTTTGATACTGCTGGTACATTAGTAGCTGTTGCATCAAAGGCTGATCTTATTGATGAAAATGGTGAATTAGTGAATGTTGAACGTGCATTACTTGCAGATGCAGTAGGTACAGTATTTGGTTCAATGATTGGTACTTCTACAGTGACATCTTTCGTAGAATCTACTTCAGGTGTTGGTGTAGGTGGACGTACAGGCTTAACTGCATGTACAACAGGAATCTGTTTCTTATTAACAGTATTCTTCTATCCAGTATTATCTATGATTACTGATGCAGTCACTGCCCCAGCTTTAGTTATCGTTGGTATCTTAATGGCTTCACAGTTAAAGGATATCAAGTGGGATAACTTGATTTTTGCGGCAAGTGGTTTCGTTACTATCATTTTCATGATTCTTGGATATTCAATTAGTAATGGTATCGCATTAGGATTCATCGTGTATGTTATCAGCATGATTGCGACAGGTCAGGCTAAAGACATCAACAAGATGGTCTGGGTATTATTCTTACTATTTATCGCATATTTCGCATTCTTAATCTAAAACCAGCATTGCTGGTTTTTTTCTTTTGTTCATATACTGTTTTTAAAACGTGAGTATAATAATACTCAAAGGAGTGAGAAAATATGAATGATTTAATGAAAACCCCTAAAATGACACCAAGAATACAGTCCACATTAAAACATACTGTAGAAGTACCAGAAGTGATATATAAAGCCAGTGGTATTAATGTAAATGGTAGACGTATAAAAAGCTTATTGTTTAGTACGGATGTTGCACTTATTGCGAATAATAACGCAGATGCGATTCTTTCTGTTTATCCTTTTACACCTACAATCCAGATCACCAATGCGATTATTGGTGTCGCCAGACAACCGGTTTTTGTAGGAGTAGGAGGAGGCACTACCAATGGTGCAAGAGTATTCAAGATTGCCTTAGATGCAGAATTACATGGTGCAGCTGCTGTTGTACTCAATGCTCCTGTACATACAGAAATGATCAGAGAATTATCTCGTTTAGTTGATATTCCTATTGTCCTCACTGTTGTATCTTTGGACGAAGACTTAGAAGAACGTATGTTACATAGTGGTGCGAGAATCATCAATGTATCTGGTGGAAAACAAACAGTAGAAATCGTCAAGGCACTACGCGCTATTGATAAGGATTTTCCAATTATTGCGACAGGTGGACCAACAGAAGACACAATTAAAGAAGTCATTGAAGCAGGTGCGAACGCAGTGACATTTACCCCTCCTACAAGTGCTGAAATATTCAAAGGCATGATGGAAAACTACCGTGAACAGATGAAGAAGTAGAAATACTTCTTCTTTTTTATACAAAGAAGAAGTATTTGTATATCCCATTTATGATTATTTGTGTTATCATGTGGTCAAATGCATAAAGGAGGAATAAAATTTGAAACAATATCTAGATATGTGTCGATATATCCTAGAACATGGTGAAGACCGTCCTGATCGCACAGGGACTGGTACACGTTCTGTATTTGGATATCAGACACGCTATGATTTACGTGAAGGATTTCCTCTTCTTACTACTAAGAAGATGTATTTACGTCCTATTGCGGAAGAACTATTATGGTTTATCAAGGGTGATACAAATATCAAATATCTTGTGGACCGTAATGTGAAAATATGGAACGAATGGCCTTATGAAGACTTTAAGAAGAGTGAAGACTTTAACGGTGAAACATTAGAAGAATTTGTAGAAAAGATCAAGAATGATGATGACTTTGCGAAGAAACATGGTAACCTTGGTCCTGTTTATGGTGCACAGTGGCGTAACTTTAATAATGAAGGCACTGACCAGCTAATGAAACTCATCGATTCTTTAAAGAATAATCCATTCTCTAGAAGACATATTATTTCTGCATGGAATCCTAGCCAGGTTGATGAGATGGCTTTACCACCATGTCATACACTTATGCAGTTCTATGTATCAAGTGATAAGAAATATTTAAGCTGTCAGTTATATCAGAGAAGTGCTGATACATTCTTAGGTGTTCCGTTTAATATTGCATCTTATGCTTTACTTACATGTATGCTTGCACAGGTATGTGGCTATGAACCAAAAGAATTTATTCATACAATTGGTGATGCTCATATTTATAAGAATCACTTTGATGTAGTTAAGACTCAGATTGAAAGAGAACCACTTCCTCTTCCTCGTCTTGTATTAAATAAAGACATTGATAATCTATTTGATTTTAAGATTGAAGATATCAAGCTAGAAGGTTATCAATCTCATGGTCCATTGAAAGGCAAGGTCAGTGTATGATCACTATCATTGTTGCAGCTGATAAGAATAATCTCATTGGTAAGAAGGGAACAGACAATGGGATGCCATGGCATAACAGCGAAGACTTTAAACACTTTAGAAGTACAACAATCAATCATACATTATTAATGGGGAAAACAACTTACCAGGCCATTGGTAAACCATTACCTAAACGTCATACAATCGTTCTCTCTCATAACTTTGAAGATGAAAGAGTAGAAGTCGTGGATGATTTAGTAGGAACGATTCAATCTTTTAAAGAACGTGGTGAAGATCTCTTTATTTCCGGTGGTGCTTCTGTATATAAACAGGCACTTCCATATTGTGATCAGATTCTTTTATCACGAATTCCTGGAGACTATACAGGAGAAACATATTTCCCTGACTTTTCTGAATATAACTACCGTCTCGTAGAAGAAAAGCCATTTGAGACATTTACACTAGAAATCTATCAAAAATGAAAAGACTTATATTAATTGTGCTTCGTTTCTTCTTTGAATTACCAGTACTGATCTTCCAGTTAAAACATATCAAGAAGCATAAGGATACGATTCCTTTTGAAGATCGTATTGACTGGACAAGAAGACTTCTAAAGAAAGCAACTAAAAGAGCACGTGTTAATCTAACTATTACAGGTACAGAATATCTTCCTGAAACAGGTGGTTTCTTTGTAGCTCCAAACCATCAGGGATTATTTGATGTTCTTGCATTATTTGACAGTATTGAACGTCCTTTCAAGATTGTCTTTAAAAAAGAACTATTAGATGTTATCTTCTTAAGAGATGTGGCTGAGTTCATGGAATATCCTGCTATTGACCGTACAAACTTAAGAGCCTCTATGAAGCTTATGAGACAGGTTAAAAAGGAAATGTCTGAAGGTATTCCTTATGTGATTTTCCCAGAAGGGACACGTTCTAAAAAGGGAAATGAATTATTAGAATTCAAGGGTGGTTCATTTAAACCGGCTATGGATGCACAGGTGCCAATTATTCCATGTGTCATGCATAACTGTTTTAAAGTATTAGACAGTAATTCTATTAAGAGAGTTGATTGTGGTATTCATTATCTATCACCAATTTCTTATGAAGAATATAAGGATATGAGCAGTGTAGAAGTGGCTAATTTTGTAAAATCTAGAATACAGACTAAAATGGATGAACTCATTAAGGAACATGCTTAGGCATGTTCTTTTTTCATCTAACTATAAATAAAAGGGATAATTTGGTATAATGAGGAACAAGGAAGGAGAGGATACCATGTTTGGACACTTACAAATTAAAAGTGCTTATAGCTTTCAAGAGAGTACTTTATTAATTAATGCACTTATAGACAACGCAAAATCAAAACATATCCAGGCTCTTGCCTTAACAGATGATAACAACATGTATGGGGCCTATGAATTCTATGAAGCCTGCAAGAAGGCTTCTATTAAGCCGATACTAGGTGTCAACGCCTCTATTATGTTTAATGATGACCTGATCCATCTTGCACTTTATGCACGTGATGATGTAGGTTATAAGGATTTAGTACGTATTGTGAGTGATATTAATCTCAATGAGAATAAAGCTATCACATTGAAAGCTTTATCTAACTATCGTGATCATCTTTATGTTGTATCTCATGAATATGAAGATCGACTCATTGAAAAAGAAGCCACAAGTAAAGAAGACTTACTCACTCATGCTCAAATAGAGAGTCCAGTACTAAGCTTTATGAAAACTATGAAGAAGCTCTTTGGCGCCTCTTATCGAATCATGATTGTGGAAGATGGCCTCAAGGGACATACACTTCGTAATCAGACATTGATTAAATATGCTCAATTCTTAGATATTCCCTGTATCTGGGGTAATGATGTGCGTTATTTACATCCACATGATGCCTTTACACTGGATCTCTTACAAGCTTCTAAAAAGGGAGAAGTGCTTTCTAAGGATTATGAACCACTTACAAGTGAGCGTTATCTAAAAACAGAAAAAGAAATCAGAGAATTATTTAGCCGTTATCCAGATATTATTAAGAATACAGAAGAAATGATTGATAACTGTTATGGTTCTATTCAAAAAACAAAGAACGGTCTTCCTCACTATCAGACACCTCATGGTGATAGTGGGGCATATCTCAGACATCTTTGTATTAAAGGATTGAAACAGCGCTTTAAAAATCAGACTATCACAGATGATTATAAAGACCGTTTACTTTATGAATTAAAAACTATTCATACTATGGGGTATGATGATTACTTCTTAATTGTATTTGATTATGTACAATATGCGAAAAAACATGGTATACTCGTAGGCCCAGGAAGAGGATCTGCGGCAGGCTCATTGGTTGCCTATTGCTTAGGAATCACAAATATTGATCCTTTAAAATATGATCTTCTTTTTGAACGTTTCTTGAATCCAGAAAGAGTATCCATGCCAGATATTGACGTAGACTTCCAGGATGATCGTCGTGATGAAGTCATTCAATATGTATGCAATAAATATGGTCATGATCATGTGGCACAGATTGTCGCTTTTTCTACATATGGTCCACGTGTCGCAATAAAGGATTTAGGAAAAGTGATGGGTATCCCTTTACCAAGACTCGAAATGATTGCGAAGATGGTACCTACTGCACCTAAACATCGTAAAAGTATTACTGAAGTTTATTCTACAAGTGCCTCATTCCAGGATATGATTCAAAAAGATCCAGTGCTTTCACGCCTTATTGCGCCTATGAGCTTAGTAGAATATCTTCCACGTAATATCACAATGCATGCAGCAGGGGTTGTCTTATCCTACGAACCATTAAGAGATGTTGTGCCTTTGGTCATCGGTCCAAGTGATATGATCATGAGCCAGTATTCAAAGGATTATATTGAAAAAACAGGTTTACTCAAGATGGACTTTTTAGGACTTAAGAATCTGACTATGATTGATTATATTATGAAGGATATAGAAAGAAGACTTGGTCAGACATTTTCTATCAATAGTATCCCTCTTAATGATGCACGTACCTACCACCTTATCTCTCGTGGTGATACAACAGGTGTCTTCCAGTTAGAATCAAGTGGTATGCGTTCATTACTTATGAAGATGAAACCGGATCATTTTGATGATATCGTCGCTGCAGTGGCTTTATATCGACCAGGTCCAATGGAAAATATTCCTCTCTATCTAGAAGGTAGAAAGAATAAAAATAATATTACTTATTTAGTCAAAGAACTTGAACCTATTCTAAAGTCTACTTATGGCATTATGATTTATCAGGAACAGATTATGCAGATTGCCCAGGTCATCGCAGGATTCTCTTTAGGACGTGCAGATATATTAAGAAAAGCTGTTTCTAAAAAAGATGAAAGCATGATGGCTAGTATGAAGGAAGAATTCCTTCAGGGAGCTATTAAGAAAGGATTTGATGAAAAGATTGCCTTGAAACTTTATCAGATGATAGAGAAATTTGCGAACTATGGCTTTAATAAGAGTCACTCTGTCGCCTATGGTTATATGGCTTATCAATTGGCTTATCTAAAAGCCAATTATCCACTCTATTTCTTTGCAGCCATTCTTTCCAATGAATCAGGTTCTGCTTCTAGTAAGATGCGTATTATAGAAGAATCTAAACGCTATGGAGTCAAGATTCTTCCACCTTCTATTAACTATTCTTATTCACGCTTTGTAGTAGAAGACGGAGGAATACGTTATTCTTTAGTCTCTATTAAGAATGTAGGGTCTGCAGGCTATAAGATGATTCTTAAGGAAAGAGAAAAAGGTCTCTTTAAGGATATGTATGATTTCTTAGCCCGTATCCCTTCTCTTTCATCTAAGATGTTAGAAAGTTTAATTGATGCAGGGGCTTTTGATGAATTTAATAAAAATCGTGCTTATTTACGTAAGAATATTTCACTGATGTTAGAGTATATTCAATTAGGGGTGGATGAAAAGCCAATCTTTGAAGAAGTCAGAGAAAATAAATATGAACGTTTAGAAAGAGAAAGAGAAGTACTTGGTCTCTATGTATCTACACATCCTATTGTTTATGTAAAACAGAAGATCAAGCATCCCTTAGTTAATCTTGTAGATGTAGAAAACTATATGGATCGTAATATATTAGTTGTATGTTCTATTAGTTCAGTACGTGCTATTGTAGATAAGAAAGGTCGAGAAATGGCATTTATTGAAGGACAGGATGAAACAGGACAGGTAGAATTTGTCTGCTTCTCTAACCAATATGAACGTTTTAAGAATATATTAGAAAGAGGAAAGATTGTGGAAATGAGTGTACGTGTTCAATACCGTGATCGTTTATCTCTTATTATCAATCAAGTAAAGGAGTTATAAAATGGAAGAATTGATTTTAATAGATGGGAACTCATTACTATTTAAGGCATTCTATGCCACTAGCTATACAGGAAACTATATGGTGAATCGTAATGGTATTCCTACTAATGGTGTCTATGGATTTGCCCGTATGGTGGATAAGATCCTCGATAATAATCCTAAGTATGTGATTGTTGCATTTGATTATGGAAAGAAAACATTCCGTAATGAATTGTTGGATACCTATAAAGCCCAAAGAAAAGAAACACCAGAAGAACTGATTCCTCAGTTCTCTCTCGCAAGAGAATACTTAACAGCTCATAATATCACATGGTATGAAGTAGAAGGCTTTGAAGGTGATGATATTATTGGTACACTTGTTGATTTTGGTGAAAAGAATAATCTGAAAGTATCGGTCTATACAGGAGATAAAGATGCATTCCAGCTTATTTCACCTCAAACGACAATTTATCGTACAATCAAAGGTGTGACTGAACTTGATATTTATAACGAACAGACTTTACTTGATAAATATGGCTTAAAGCCAGATCAGATCAGAGACTTCCTAGGACTAATGGGTGATACTGCCGATAATATCCCAGGTATTAAAGGTGTAGGTGAAAAGACTGCCTTAAAACTATTACACCAGTATGAAACCATTGAAGGATTAGAAGAACACCAGAATGAACTCAAGGGTAAAATGGGTGAAAAGATCAGAGCAGGTATGGAAGATGCCTTAATGAGTAAGAAGGTGGCTACAATACTTAGAGATGTTCCTTTAGATGTTGATTTGAAGAAAGCAGAGTATGAAGGCTATGACTATGACACATTAAAGTCATTCTATGAAACATATGATATGAACTCTTTGATTAAATCTATGACAATTGAAGCAGCACCTAAAAAGGAACTAAAGCTAGAAATAGTGGACCATATGCCTGAAATCACAAAAGACAGTGCTGTCTATGCTTCTATTTATGATACAAATTACCATCGTTCTATTATTCTAGGTTATGGTATCTATAATGATGAACAGGCTTATTTTATTTCTTATGAGAATGCTCTTAAGGATGAATCATTCCTTGCTTATCTAAAGGATGAAACTAAGAAGAAGTATGGTTATGATATCAAGAGTGCAGTCATAGGTTCTAGATGGAATGGTGTAGAAATCAATGGTTATACATTTGATTTGTCTCTTGCATCTTATGTATTAGAACCAGCTATTAAAGAAGAACTTAAATATGTATGTACACACTTTGACTATGATGGTGTTCAGTATGATGAAGAAGTATTTGGAAAGGGTGCTAAAAAGCATATTCCAGATGATACATTACTGGCTCAGCATACTGTTTCTAAAGCCAAGGCTATTTATGAATTAAAAGATGTTGTCACAAAAGAATTAAAAGATAAAAAGCAGTATGAACTATATGAAGACATTGAGCTTCCTGTGACACGTATTCTAGGAGAAATGGAATTTGCCGGAACTGAAATAGACTTAGATGTATTAAAGGAAATGGATGAAGCCTTTGATGAAACAATTGAAAAGTTGTCTAATGATATCTACCGTATCTCAGGTACAACCTTCAACATCTCTTCACCTAAACAGTTAGGTCAGGTCTTATTTGAAGATCTAGGCTTAAAGGGCGGCAAGAAGACAAAGACAGGTTATTCGACAAGCCAGGATGTCTTAGAAAAAATCATTGATGCCCATCCTGTTGTCCCACTTGTTCTTGAATATAGAATGTTGACTAAACTCTCTTCTACATACTTAAAAGGACTGCAGGAACAGGTCTTCCCAGACAATAAGATTCATACAATCTACAAGCAGACACTTACCCATACAGGACGTTTGTCTTCTGTTGATCCAAATCTTCAGAATATTCCTGTAAGAAGTGAAGAAGGAAAACTCATTAGAAAAGCCTTTGTATCACATAATGGCTATCTTGTATCTTTTGACTATTCACAGATTGAATTAAGAATACTTGCGCATATGGCTCATGTGACGAACCTTATTGATGCCTTTAATCAAGGTAAGGATATCCATAGACATACAGCTGCTTTAGTATTTGGTGTAAAAGATGAAGAAGTCACTCCACAGATGCGTTCACAGGCGAAAGCCGTTAACTTTGGAATCATCTATGGTATGAGTGAATTCAGACTTTCTAAGGACATTGGTATGTCCATTGCCGAAGCAAGAAACTTCATTAATAAATATTTTGAAACCTATCCAGAAGTAAAAACATATATGGATGAAGTCGTAGAAGTATGTAAAAAACAGGGTTATGTCTCTACACTATTGAATAGAAAAAGATATATTCCTACAATCAATGATAAGAACTTCATGGTACGTCAGCAGGCACAGAGATATGCAATGAATACACCAATCCAGGGAACGGGTGCAGATATTCTAAAACTCGCGATGATTGAAGTAGATAAAGCACTAAAAGTTCATCACTTAAAATCTCAGATGATTCTTCAGGTACATGATGAATTGATCTTTGATGTCTTTGAAGATGAACTAGAAGAAGTGATGTCTCTTGTGAAAGAAAAGATGGAAAACTGCATTAAGATGGATGTACCTCTTATTGTAGAAGGCAACTATGCCAAGAACTGGTGTGAATTAAAGTAATGCCTGAATTACCAGAAGTAGAAACAGTACGAAGAACCCTTAAGAACTTCGTACTTCATAAAACAATTGACTCTATAGAAGTACGTTATCCACGTATTATTGATGGAGATGTAGAAACATTTGTCTCTACACTTATTCATCAATCCATATGCGATATAGATCGATATGGTAAATATTTGATCTTTATTTTAGATCATGATGCATTTATTTCTCATCTAAGAATGGAAGGGAAATACAATATAAAACAGAAAGATGAACCCTATGATAAACATGATCATATTATCTTTCATATGACAGATGGCACAGATCTTCGTTATAACGATACAAGAAAGTTTGGTCGTATGCAGTTAGTAGACAAAGAACACTATCGTGAATATCCACCACTTAATCGTTTGGGTCAGGAACCAATGGATGCTTCTTTTGATTACATCTATCCTCGTATTCATCAAAGTCATCTGCCTATCAAACAATTATTATTAGACCAGTCTATTTTTACTGGAATTGGAAATATCTATGCGAATGAAATATGTTTTAGAATGGGGATGGATCCTCGTACAAGAGGTGACAGACTTTCAAAGAAACGTATTTTAGAATTAATAGAAGTATCCAGTACTATTTTGAAGGAAGCCATTGCTCAGGGTGGCACAACCATCCATTCATTTGATGCCAATGGGATCCATGGATTATTCCAGGTTACTTTATCTGTCCATGCACAGAAAACATGTTCAAAGTGCAAGGGACCTATAAAGAAAATCACGATTGCAGGAAGAGGCACATACTATTGCCCAAACTGCCAGAAAAGGAGGTATTAAATATGTTGAATTGGGGTGTAATAGGATTAGGAAGAATTGCCCAGAGATTCTGTGACAGCTTGTCTCACTTTGATGAAGCATGCTTTTATGCAGGGGCTTCTCGTAATCCAGAAAAAAGACAACAATTTAAGGAACTCTATCATCCAGAAAAACTCTATGATGACTATATCAAATTACTTGAAGATGAGAATGTAGATATTGTCTATATCGCATTACCACATGCCTCTCACTATCATTATGCATTAGAAGCAATGAAGCATCATAAAGCTGTTCTTGTAGAAAAGCCAGCTACTCTAACAAGCAAAGAAATAAGAACACTCTGTGAATATTCAGAAAAAAATCATGTCTTCTTTATGGAAGCCATGAAATCCAGATTTATTCCAATGATCAATCAAGTTCATAAAGAAATAGATAAAGGTATTATTGGAGATATTGTCTCTATAGAAAACCATTTCCAGTCCATTGTGCCTTATAATGAACAATCATATATTTATGACCCGAAACAGGGTGGTGCTTTATATGATACAGGTATTTACAATATTGCGGCTGTTCTTGATTTTGTGAAGAGTCCTGTTGTCTCTATTTCTAATGATGTGAAAGTAGAACATGGTGTAGATGTACATGATGCAATTACTCTTACATTTGAAAATGGTGTTAAAGCCTTCATTGAAGCTTCACTTGATGGACCAGTAAGAAAAGATATGATCATTACAGGAACGAAAGGGACTATCACACTAGATCCATTCTACCGTCCTACAAAAGCTGTTATTTCATTCAATGGAGAATCCTTCACAGGAGAAATACCTTATGATATTGATGATTTCCATACTGAAATAGAAGCCTGTCATGAAGCTATTGCATATATTAAGGTAGAAAGTGATCGCATGAGTCATCAGGATAGTATTGACTGTATAGAACTTATGGAACATATTGGAGAAACAATATGCAGGTCATAGGACTCACTGGTGGTATTGCGAGTGGGAAGAGTACTGTCAGTTATTATTTAATGACTCATGGCTATGAAGTGATTGATGCGGATGCAATCTCACGTCATGCATTAGAACCAGATACAAAAGCTTTTAAACAGGTTATTGAACACTTTCCTGTACTTGAAAACGAGAAAATCAACAGACAGAAGCTGGCAGATATTATCTTTAATAATCAGGATGAAAAGAATTATTTAGAAGGAATACTACATCCCTATATTAGAAGCGTCATTGTACAAAAAATTAAACAATCTAAAAATAACCTTGTCTTTATTGATGTTCCATTGTTATTTGAAGCGGGGTGGGATGATCTATGTGACCATACAATAGTCGTCAGCTGTGACACAGAAACACAAATTCAAAGAGTCTTATCACGTGACCATTGTACACGTGCACAGGCGCTTGACCGTATTAGAAACCAGATGTCTTTAGAAGATAAAGAAAAACGTGCGGATTATATCATTAGAAACAATACAAACTATTATGATTTAGAAAAAGAAATATTACGTGTCTTAAAGGAGGTGGAATAAGATGCTCTATGCAACAGATGTCTATTTAAGTGAACGTTCATTACCACTTAGTAGTAATGACTGTGATATTCTCACTTATTTATATGCACCATTACTCAAGACACAGGCTTATAGTCTTTATATGTATTTGAATGTTGAATCTATGCGTATGCGTCATTTCCACCAGCCATGCGCCATCAGTCGCTTGACAATGGCATTAAATCTAGACTTGGAAGAACTTGACCAGGCAAGAAAGACACTAGAAGGTTTAAGCCTGCTTAAATCCTACTATAAAGAATCAGAAGGACAGGGTGTCTATATATTCCATCTTATGTCACCTCTAGGTGTCAATGCTTTCTTTAGGAATCAGATTCTTGCCGGATTATTACAGAAAACGATAGGAATAGAAGAATATACCAAAACAAAGAATTACTTCCGTTCAGGACTAGAAAAGCTCACTGAATATGAAGAAGTCACATCTCGCTTTGAAGATGTCTTCACAATTGATTTATCCCAGAATAAACCATTACGACATGGTTCAGGATATCAGGAAGAAGAAAGTGAACGTCCTATTATTCACTATGATCTCACGCTCTTCTATGAAACATTGAAGGATTATCAGGTTCCTATGAAAATAGTGAATCGTAATGAAGATACAATTAAGCAGATTGCGACTCTTTATGCGATTGATCAGCTATCTCTCGCATTAATGGTCAAGGATGCGATTGTGGAAGGTAAATTTAATCGTAAAACATTAGTAGAACAGGCAAAGCGTTATTATAGTGCTGATTCAGTGAACTCACTTAAAGAGGTTTATCATACTCAGCCTATCCAGCACGCTTCACCACAGACAAATAACGATTCTCTCAACAAGCATTTTAGATATCTTGAGACAATCTCTCCCTATCAGTTATTGAAGAATAAACAGGGAGGAAAAGAACCAGCTCTTCATGATCTTAATATTGCGGAATCATTGATGGCTATGGGACTTACTCCTGCAGTCACTAATATGTTGATAGAATATGTTTTAGGTAGAAGTAATGGACGACTAGACAAGAATTATTGTGAAACAATTGGTGCTTCATGGGTAAGAAAAGGGTTGAAGACAGCTCGTGATGCGTATCAAGAAGTTCATAATACGAAACCTCAAAAAACAATCAAGAAGACTACAAAGAAACCAGAAAAGACACATAAGAAAGTAACAGAACAAGATAAAGAAGAATTAAGACGATTAATGGAAGAACTAGGAGGTGATCTATGATGATAAAAGCAGGTCAGATTCTTTCGTTTGATAAGGAATTAGAAAATACAAGAAATCAAAGCTTGCAGGAATTAATCAAAAGACAGGATATTAGAGAGTTCGTAAAAAAGAATCATTTGACTAAAAAAGCATTAGAAGATGCCTGGGTGGATTTACTTGCCTATGTGGATGATCATGAACCTTGTTTACATTGTCATGGAATTCATGAATGTCCTAAGATGAATAAAGGTCAGCAGATCACTTTGAGCTATGATTCTTATGTTCATCGTGATGTGTGCAGCTGTATTTATGGTCTGGAAAAGCATGAAAATGATCAGCTTCTTTCTCGCTTCCATTACAACAATATGTCTACGAGACTTGCGCTTATTAGCTTAAAGGATATGAGTGCTGAAGCAATGAATAAAGAAAATTCAGGTACGATGGATTTAACTAAACAGTTGGTTGAATATGTCAATAAACCACAGATTAAAGGCTTTTTAGTATGTGGTGGATCCAATCGTACAAGAATCATGGCAGGTATGATGAACGCACTTGCAAGACGTGGCTATGAAGTAGGCTTATGTCATGTACCTACACTTATGGCAGATGTGAAAGCAAGTTTTAATTCAAATGAAGATACATCTTTAGTAGAACTTGTAAAAAACATTCCTTATTTACTCTTGGATAGTGTTGGTGAAGAAAATGTCACGAACTGGTCTAGAGATGAAGTATTGGCGATGATTTTAGACTATCGTATTTTAAATGAATTGCCTACTTTCATGACTTCTGCATACAGTTTTGAAGACCTGGAAACGATTTACATGAGTAAATATAATGATAAACGTGAACAGTTAAGAGCAAAAAATATTGTTTCTAAAATGAAAGCGCTATGTTGTGAAATAATTATTGACTAAAAAAATTGATTGGAATAGAATTGTTGATGGTAAGGAACGAACAATTATGCTAGAATGATTTTGAATATAATTCATAAGTTGAGAGGAGAAAAAAATGGTTAAGTGTATTGGTGTTTTAACTTCTGGGGGAGATGCTCCTGGAATGAACGCTGCAATTCGTGCAGTAGCTAGAACTTGTCTTAACAAGGGTATTGAAGTATATGGCGTTAGACTTGGCTATAAAGGTCTTCATGAAGGTAAGTTCATGAAATTTGATCGTCATAGTACTCGTAATATCATCAACAATGGTGGTACTATTTTAAAATCTGCTCGTTTCCCTGAATTCAAAGATCCTGAAATCAGAAAAGAAGCAATCGAACAGATGAAAAAAGTAGGTATGGAAGCATTAGTAGTCATCGGTGGTGACGGTTCATACAATGGTGCTTTAAAGCTTACAGAAATGGGAGTAAATTGTATTGGTCTTCCAGGAACAATTGACAATGATATTCCTGATACTGATTTCACAATTGGATTTGATACTGCATTAAATACAATTGTTGAAGCATTAGATAGATTAAGAGATACTTCTTCTTCACATCAGAGATGTACTATCCTTGAAGTAATGGGTAGAAGATGTGGTGACCTTGCAATTAATGCAGGTATCGCAGCTGGTGCTGAACTAGTAATCACTTCTGATACTGGTTATGATGAAGATAAGATCATCGAAAGATTAAAACAGTCAAAGGCATCTGATAAGGACCATGCAATCGTGGTTATTACTGAACATATCACTGATGTCAATGAACTTGCAAAGAAAGTCGAAGCTGCAACAGGTTTCGAAACTCGTGCAAATGTCTTAGGTCATTTACAGCGTGGTGGTAGACCAACTGCAAGAGACCGTGTCTTAGCTAGCCGTATGGGTGTTAAGGCTGTAGAACTTCTTGAAGAAGGTAAAGGTGGACTTTGCGTAGGTGAAGTACATGGCCAGATTACTGCTTTCCCTATCACAGAAGTATTAAGTCATAAGCATGTAGCTGATGCTGGTATTTACGAAGACGCTAAGAAGTTACGTTAATTTCTCAGTGTGTTTGTTAAATATATATAACGGAGTGTAAATTTATTTGGTTGATTAAGGAGTCTAAAATGGTTAAAGAAAAAATGAAAAAAACAAAAATTGTTTGTACTATTGGTCCTGCTTCACAGGATAAAGAAATGTTAAAGAAGCTTATTAAAGCTGGTATGAACGTAATGCGTTGTAACTTCTCTCATGGTGACTATGAAGAACATGCTATGAAGATGGATACTTTAAGAGAAGTAAACAAGGAATTAGGTACTGATGTAGCTATCATGCTTGATACTAAAGGTCCTGAAATCCGTACTGGTGCTTTCGAAGGTGGATTCACTGAATTCAAGAAAGGTCAGGTTTCAGTAATCACTCCAGAAGAAATTGTTGGTTCTGCAGATCGTTTCACAATTTCTTATAAGGAATTATACAAAGATGTTAAGCCAGGTGCTTATATCTTAGTTAACGATGGTCAGGTTGCATTATTAGTTGACCACGTTGAAGGTAAGGATATCTATTGTGTAGCTGCTAACGATGGTAGAGTTAAGAACACTCGTGGTATCAACGTTCCTGGTACTAAGTTACAGTTCGAATTCTTATCAGAAAAAGATAAGAACGACTTAATCTTCGGTTGCAAACAGGATGTAAACTTCATCGCTGCTTCATTCGTAAGAAGAAAACAGGATGTATTAGATATTAAGAAATTAATCGCTGAAAACGGTAAGCCAGATATCAAAGTATTACCAAAAATCGAATGTGTTGAAGGTGTTGAAAACATCGACGAAATCATCGAAGTAGCTGATGGTATCATGGTTGCTCGTGGTGACTTAGGTGTAGAAGTACCTGCTGAAGAAGTACCTCTAATCCAGAAGTCAATCATCAGAAAGTGTAATGCTGCTGGTAAGGTTGTTATTACTGCAACACAGATGCTTGAATCTATGCAGGAAAACCCAAGACCAACAAGAGCTGAAGTATCTGACGTAGCTAACGCTATCTATGATGGTACTGATGCTATCATGTTATCTGGTGAATCTGCTCAGGGTAAATATCCTGAAGAAGCAGTATTAACTATGAACAAGATTGCTCATAAGATCGAAGGAAACTTAGACTATGCTTCAATCTTAAGAAGAGCTATCAGAACTGCTGATAACTCTAACTCTTCAGAAGCTATCTGTATGTCAGTTGCTGAAATTGCTGCAAACTTCAACGTTTCAGCTATCATCGCATTCACTGAAACAGGTGCTACTGCAAAACGTATGTCACGTTATAGACCACATTGCCCAATCATCGCTCCAACTCCATCTGATGATACAGTTAAGAAATTAGCTCTTAACTGGGGTGTTAAGCCTGTACTTTGCAAATCTATGAAATCAAGAGAAGGTTTAATGGATCTTGCAATGGTTATCGCTAAGGAAAACGGAATTTCAGCTGGTGAACAGGTAATCGTAACTGGTGGTACTCCAGGTGTTTCTGGTTTAACAAGTTACTTAGAAATCGTTACAATCAAATAATTTTTGATAATTAGGAATAGGGTGACCTATTCCTTTTTTTCTTTATTGACAATTAACTGAAGTGGTGTACAATAAAGGCACAAGCTACGAAACAGGATATGTCTTTAAGATAAAAGCTTACTAGAGAGGAAGAAATGGTGGAAACTTCCAAGATATTTACTTAAAGGTACTCCCTGTGATGCCGAACTCGAAAGAGATTCCGTGACTCGCGTTAAGAGATGAGAGGTTATGCATTGCATAACGAATAAAGGTGGTAACACGAGACTTCGTCCTTTGATGAGGTCTCTTTTTATTTATAGGAGGAGAATATGAGCGATTTTTTAAATGACAAAGATTTAAATACTTTAAATCATTCATGTGCACACGTATTAGCACAGGCAGTTAAACATCTTTACCCACAGGCTAAATTCTGGGTTGGTCCAGTAGTAGAAGAAGGATTCTATTATGATATCGATTTAGGTGATCAGACTATTTCTGATGATGACTTACCTAAGATTGAAAAAGAAATGAAGAAAATCTGTAAAGATGGTAAGAGAATCGTGAGACATGAAGTCTCTAAAGAAGAAGCTTTAGAAGAATTCAAGAATGATGAATATAAGCTAGACTTAATCAATGGTTTAGAAGATGGTACAATCACTACTTATTCACAGGGTGATTTCACTGACTTATGTCGTGGTCCACATGTAGAAACAGTTAAATTATGTAAGAACTTCAAGTTAATCAAACATTCAGGTGCTTATTGGAAAGGTGATAAGAACAACAAGGTTCTTCAGAGAATCTATGGTGTATGTTTCCCAACTAAAGAAGAATTAGAAGCACATCTTCAGTTATTAGAAGAAGCAAAAGAAAGAGACCACAGAAGACTTGGTAAAGAATTAGGTATCTTCATGTTTGCGGATATCGTAGGTAAAGGTTTACCAATGTGGTTACCAAATGGTTTCACTGTAAGACGTTTATTATCTGATTACATCATGAACAAAGAATTAGAATTAGGTTATGAACATGTTATGACACCTTCTCTTGGTAACGTTAAGTTATACAAGAAATCTGGACATTGGGCTCATTATAAAGATGATATGTTCCCAGCTATGGAATTAGATGATGAAGCATATGTATTAAGACCTATGAACTGTCCACACCATATGGTTATGTATAAATCTACATTACATTCATATCGTGATCTTCCAGTTAGAATTGCGGAAATTGCAAACGATTTCCGTTTTGAAGCAAGTGGTGCTTTAACTGGTATTGAACGTGCAAGAGCCTTCACACAGAACGATTCACATATCTTCTGTCGTCCAGACCAGATTGCTCAGGAATTCAAGAATGTAGCACACTTGATTCTTGATGTATATAAAGACTTTGGTTTTAAAGATTACTCATTCCGTTTATCATTAAGAGATAAGAACAACAAAGAAAAGTATTTCGGTAATGATGAATTATGGGAAAAGAGTGAAAATGAATTACGTGAAGTATTAAAAGAAATGAATGTAGAATTCTATGAAGCAGAAGGCGAAGCAGCATTCTATGGTCCTAAACTTGACGTACAGGTAAAGAGTGCATTAGGACATGATGTTACTTTATCTACTATCCAGTTAGACTACCAGCTACCAGAAAGATTCGAATTAACTTATGTTGATGAAAATGGTGATAAGGTAAGACCAGTTGTTATTCATAGAGCAATCTTAGGTTCATTAGACCGTTTCGTTGCCTTCTTATTAGAAGAAACAAAAGGTAACCTTCCTCTATGGTTAGCACCTACTCAGGTTCAGGTTATTCCAGTTAAACTTGAATACCATGATGAATACGCAAAAGAAGTTGTGGCTAAGTTAAGAAAAGCACACTTCAGAGTAAATAACGATAATAGAGATGAAAAGCTTGGTTATCGTATCAGAGAAGCACAGTTAAAGAAGATTCCTTATCAGTTAGTACTAGGTGATAATGAAAGAGATAATGGTACTGTGACTTATCGTAAACATGGTGAAAAGAAACAGACTACAGTAACTTTTGAAGAATTCGTAGAATTATTAAATACAGAAGTAGAAAACAAAACTTTAAGCCACTAATACATTTGACTCCCTTTACTGGGAGTCTTTTTTTGTGAAAAGACAAAAATCAGTATGTTTTATTTGCTTTTAAAGTGTTTTACCCCCTATAATAGATTAAACAATAAAGGAGTGTTTTCAATGAAACGTAGAATAGAAGAAGTAAAGAAAATTGTCATTAAGGTAGGCTCAAGCTCACTTTGTGACAAAGATGGAAAAATCAATAAAGAAAAAATATTGATGTTAACATGGCAGATTGCCAAACTAAAAAGAGAAGGTTATATCGTTGTTCTAGTCTCTTCAGGTGCTATTGCAGCTGGTATGGGCGCATTAGGATTAGACAGCAAACCGAAAACACTACCGGAAAAACAGGCTTTAGCTGCAATTGGGCAGGCAAGACTAATGGAAATCTATGAAGAAATATTCCAGGTCTTTAATATGAAATGTTCTCAGATCTTATTAAACCATGATGACTTTGATGATCGTCATCGTTTAATGAACTTAAACCATACAATCAATGCACTACTCAATTATGGTGTGGTTCCTATTATTAATGAAAATGATGCTTTGGCAGTAGATGAAATCAAGGTAGGAGACAATGATACATTGGCATCACTTATTGTTCCTCTAGTAGAAGCCCAACTATTAATTCTCGTGAGTGATATTGATGGTCTTTATACAGGCAATCCTCATACTGATCCTGATGCTGTGCTTATCCACTATGTAGATAAGATTGATGATACAATTTTGAGCTATGCAGGAGATGCAGTCAGTGGTCTAGGTACAGGTGGTATGGCGACTAAACTAAAAGCGGCTCAAATGGTCAATGCATTAGGTAGTCATATGTGTATTGTGAATGGACAGAAAGAAAATAGTATATTAAATGCTTTAGATAATGAAGGAACTTGGTTCAATGGGGCTTCTGGCACAAATATGAATGCAAGAAGACATTGGATTGCCTATCGTACTAAACCAAGAGGAACAATTATAGTTGATGCAGGATGTAGAAAAGCGATTGTTGACAAGCATGTCAGCCTTTTACCTACAGGTATTAAAGATGTGGAAGGAAGATTCTTAGAGGGACAGGTTGTTGATATCAAGGACGAAGAGTTAAATACAATTGCGAAGGGTGTTGTCAATTATGCCAGTGATGAAATCAGACTGATTAAAGGACACCAGTCTTCTGAAATAGATGACATATTACATCGTCATGACTATGATGAAGTAGTACATGCGAATAACATGGTTGTATTGGAGGAAAGATAATGAATACATTATTAGAAACACAATTAAAACGTGCTAAAGTTGCTGCACGTCTTTTAAAGAATATGCCTACTTGCACAAAGAATCAGGCACTAGAGAAAATTGCCGACGCATTAATTGCACGTAGTGATGAAATATTAGAAGCCAATAAAAAAGATATGGCACATGCCAAGGAAGTCAATATGACTAAGGCTATGCAGGATAGACTCTTATTTACCCATGAACGTATTGTAGGAGTGAGTGATGGAGTCAAGAAAGTGGCCACATTACCTGATCCTATTGGCGAAGTGATGGAATCCTGGACAAGACCAAATGGTCTAAAGATTTCTAAGGTGAGAGTTCCTATTGGTGTCTTTGGAATTATTTATGAAGCCCGTCCTAATGTCACTGTAGATATTGCCTCTCTTTGCTTAAAATCAGGCAATGCATGTGTTTTAAGAGGTGGTAAAGAAGCCATTCATACAAATAAGAAATTAGTAGAAATCATGAAGGATGCTACAAAGGATATCTTACCAGAAGGGGCGATTGAATTGATTACAGAACTAGATCATGCCATCGTAGGAGAACTCATCCATGCCAATGAATATGTGGATGTTATTGTACCTAGAGGTGGTGCTGGACTCATTCAGTTTGTTGTTAAGAATGCAACAGTACCTGTTATTGAAACAGGCGCTGGTATCTGCCATCTTTATGTTGATAAGGATGCAGACCTTAATAAAGCATTAACTATTGCAGTCAATGCAAAGATTCAAAGACCTTCAGTATGTAATGCGATAGAAACAATACTTGTACATAAGGATGTGGCAGACAAGTTCTTACCTGAACTAAAAAAAGCCTTTGAAAAAGTAGAAATCAAAGGGGATGATGCAACATGTCAGATCATTCACTGTGAACATGTTACAGATGACAGTTATGCAACAGAATATGATGACTATATTGTGAATATTAGAGTTGTTGACTCAGTAGAAGAAGCAACCAATCATATTTATACATATTCTACAAAGCATTCAGAATCCATTATTACTGAAAATGATGAAACAGCCGCATTATTTATGAACAGCTTAGATAGTGCCTGTGTGTATCATAATGCTTCTACAAGATTCTCAGATGGTGGAGAATTTGGCTTTGGGGCAGAACTGGGTATCAGCACACAGAAGCTTCATGCCAGAGGCCCACTTGGTTTAAAAGAAATGTGTTCTTACCAATACAAAATTGAAGGAAATGGCCAGATTAGAGAGTAGTAAAAAATACTACTCTTTTTTATTGACAATAGTTAGCACCCTAACTATAATATTTAGCATGCTAACTAATAGTAAGGAGGTGTACAACGGACATGCAGGAGAACGTCAAAGTGATGATAGATAAGGTCGCAGTACTTAGAAAAGTAGTAGGAAAGTATATGATGCGTAACTTTAAGGATATGCCTTTAACAGGTGATCAATCACGCTTGTTATTTGTGATTAAAGAACATGGTCATTCTCAAAAAGAAGTGGCACAATATCTTCATATTTCTGATGCAACACTTTCAGTAAGAATCAAGCGTCTAGAAGAAGCAGGTTATATTATTCGTGAACAGAATCCTCAAGATAAACGTCATTCTACAGTGCGTTTAAGTAAATTGGGTGAAGAGTATTTAGAAACCTGTAAGGATAAGATGAGGCATATGGAAGAAGTATGCAGCAGAGGACTCACAAAAGAAGATCATGATGCCGTATTACATATGATTGATATGATTATTAAGAATATGGAAGAAGAATTAAAGGAGGAAGACGATGCTTAAACTAAAGAAATATTTTAAGAAATATTGGTTATTATTTGTATTAGCCATCGTTTGTATATTTGGACAGGCCTATACTGAATTAACACTTCCTGATTATATGTCAGATATCGTATCGAGCGGTATTCAGGCAGGAGGCTTCGATTCAGCTATATCTCCTGTATTAAGTGAAGAGACTTATAATCATTTATTATTATTTGTCTCTTCAAAAGATCAAAAAGTATTAGAAAATTATTATAAGAAGACTCCTGCAAAGGATGTGGACAAGTCTTATTATAAGACATTCAAGAAAGCGAAGAATCAGACTTTATATATCTTAAAGAAAGATGCAGATGAAGAAAAACTCAATAAAGTACTAACTAAGCCCATGTTGATTGTTTATTCTATGAATAAGATGAAACCTGGTACAAAGCAGTATAAGTCATTTGAAACAAAGATTGATTCAGCTATTAATTCTGCTAAGGAAGGTTATCAAAAAGGCTTAGATGGCTATAATAAAGGGTTAGAACAGTATAATGCGGGCATGGCTAAATATAATCAGGGTGTGAAGCAGTATGAACAGATGCAGACTGCTATTAAGCAGTATGATAGTGCATTAAACGCACTAAACACTCAGTTTGGTTCATATGAAAAAGCCAAAGAAATGCAGAACACTTTAACTGCACAATACAATGCATTACCTGAGGGGGACGCAAAAACAAAGCTTCAGGCTCAATTAGCTGGTATTTCTCAGGCAGTCGCTGGTTATGAAAAACTCAATGCCTCAGAAGCTCAGATGGCGCAAATGAAGAGCCAGTCTTCAACAATCAAGAAACAGCTTGATCAGGCTAAAGAAAAAGTTGCTTCTGCAAAACCTCAATTAGATGAATCTAAGAAGAAACTAGATGATGCAAAAGCACAGATTGATGCCATGGAAACACATTTAAACAATGGAGATATTTATTATTTCATCGACTCAATGAGTGAAGATGAACGTAATAAGATGTTTGAAAGCGTCGATAAGCAGATGAAGACTATGGGTGAATCTACAATGAAGATTGCAGCTGGTGAAGGTGTTAAAGCGGAATATAAGAAGCTTGGTGCGGATGTCAATAAAGTACAGAACCAGTATATTGCCCATAAAGGTATTCAGATGTTAGCTATTGCCTTACTTGGTGCTGTGGCTTCTATCTGTGTTGCATTCTTAGCATCTAGACTTGGTGCAGCAGTTGCAAGAGATTTACGTTTAGCTGTATTTAAGAAGGTTGAAAGCTTCTCTAATACTGAATTCAATAAGTTTTCTACAGCCTCTTTAATTACTCGTAGTACAAACGATATCGTTCAGATCCAGATGGTTCTTGTGATAATCGTAAGAATGTGTATGCTTGCTCCAATCAATGGTATTGGTGGTATTATGAAGGCTGTTAAGAACTCACCATCTATGACATGGATGATCTTCCTAGTTGTCATTATCATCTTTGGAGTACTTGGTGTGACTTTCTCTATTGCTATGCCTAAATTCAAGATTATCCAGCAATTAATTGATAAGTTAAACTTAGCTATGAGAGAAAACCTTTCAGGTATTCTTGTTATTCGTGCATTTGGAAATGAAGAAGAATCTGAAAAACGTTTTGATCAGGCAAACAAGGATTTAACACATACAAACTTATTTGTTAATAGAGTGATGGTCTCATTAATCCCTATCATGATGTTTATCATGCAGGGTATGACTTTACTTATTATCTACTTTGGGGCAAAACAGGTTGATTTAGGTAATATTGCGATTGGTGAAATGATGGCCTTCTTACAGTATGCCATGATTATCGTTATGAGTTTCTTAATGGTCGCAATGATTGCAGTTATGTTACCTCGTGCAAGTGTAGCGGCAAACCGTGTGGCTGAAGTATTAAATACTGAACCTACAATTGAAAATCCAGAACAGATCACTTCTTTTGATGAAGACATGAAAGGTTTAATAGAATTCAAACATGTATCATTTAAGTATCCTGGTGCTGATGAACCAGTCTTAACTGATATTGACTTTACAGCACGTCCTGGTCAAACAACAGCCTTTATTGGTTCAACAGGTTCAGGTAAATCAACACTTATTAACCTTATTCCTCGTTTCTATGATGTCACTGAAGGTGAAGTAATGGTAGATGGTGTGGATGTAAGAAATGTTTCTATGCATGATTTAAGAGACCGTATTGGTGTTGTACCTCAGAAGGGATTATTATTCTCAGGTACAATTGAATCAAATATTAAATATGGCGCTCCTGATTTATCTGATGAAGAATTGGCTGAAGTGATTGATGTTGCGCAGGCAAAAGAATTCATTGAAACAAAACCATTGGGCGTTGAAGAACCTATTGCACAGGGTGGTACAAACGTATCAGGTGGACAGAAACAGCGTCTTGCAATTGCAAGAGCACTTGCAAAAAATCCTGAAATTCTTATCTTTGATGACAGCTTCTCAGCACTTGACTTCAAGACTGATGCAACACTTAGAAAACGTCTAGGAGAAATGACTGCCAAGACTCATAACACTGTCTTAATCGTTGGACAGCGTATTGCATCTATCATGCATGCAGATCAGATCATCGTGCTTGATGAAGGTAAGATTGTAGGAAAAGGCACACATGAAGAATTAATGAAAACATGTTCTGTCTATCAGGAAATTGCCTTATCTCAGTTATCAAAGGAGGAATTAGACAATGAATAAAAATCGTCGCGCTCCAATGGGTATGGGCAGAAGCCGTGGTAATAATGAAAAAGCTAAGAATTTAGGTGGTACATTAAAGAAGTTACTTGCATACTTAAAACCATATCATTTAAAGATTTGTTTTGTTATGGTATTTGCAGTATGTTCTACTATCTTTAATATTTTAGGTCCTAAAATTCTTGCAAAAGCAACAGATAAACTATCAGAAGGTATCATGGCTAAAGTAGCCAATACTGGTGGTATTGATTTTAATTATATCGTCAAGATTTTATTGATTCTTGTCGTGTTATATGCAGCAAGTTCACTCTTCAGCTATATTATGGGTTGGATTATCTCTGGGGTTTCACAGGACGCAGCCTTCTCACTAAGAAAAGATATTTCTGAAAAGATGAACCGTTTACCACTTTCTTATTTTGATAAACATTCAAGTGGTGATATTCTTTCTCGTGTAACTAATGATATTGATACAATCGCACAGTCACTTAACCAGTCTTTATCTACACTTATTTCTAACGTAGTCACTCTTGTTGGTATCTTTATTATGATGCTTACAATCAGCTGGCAGATGACTTTAATTGCAGTTGTAGTATTACCTGTTTCAATGATCTTGATGCGTTTAGTCATGAAGCATTCACAGAAATACTTTACTCAGCAGCAGAACTCACTTGGTGATGTCAATGGTCATATTGAAGAAATGTATGGTGGACATCAGGTAGTCAAAGCGTTCAATGGTGAAGAAAAATCTGTAGAGCAGTTTGAACAATACAATGAATCACTTTATACATCTGCATGGAAATCACAATTCTTTGGATCACTCATGATGCCTATTAGTAACTTTATCGGTAATATCGGTTATGTAGGTGTTTGTATTATCGGTGGTATTCTAGCAGGTTCTAAAACAATCACAATTGGTGATATCCAGGCATTTATCCAGTATGTTAGACAGTTCAACCAGCCAATCTCACAGATTGCTCAGGCGGCTAACTTATTACAAAGTACTGGTGCAGCGGCAGAACGTGTCTTTGAATTCTTAGAGGAAGAAGAACTTACAGAAGACTCAGCTACTCTTACAACTGAAGAAGTACAGAATATGAAGGGTGCTGTCACTTTTGCAGATGTACATTTTGGATATAATCCAGATAAGATCATCATCAATGACTTCTCACTCCATGTTCATGCTGGTCAGAAGGTGGCCATTGTTGGTCCGACTGGTGCAGGTAAAACAACTATTATTAAATTGTTGATGCGTTTCTATGAACTCAATGGTGGTTCTATTATGATTGATGGTGAAGATATCACTCAAATGAAACGTAGTGATCTTCGTTCATTATTTGGTATGGTATTACAGGATACATGGTTATTTAATGGTACTATCATGGATAACTTGAAATATGGTCGATTAGATGCCACTGATGAAGAAGTCAAAAAAGCATGCGTGAGTGCGCATGTAGATCACTTTATTCATACATTATCTGATGGCTATAACACTATGATCAATGAAGAATCTTCTAATATCAGTGCGGGTCAGAAGCAGTTATTGACTATTGCTCGTGCCTTCTTGAAGGATCCTAAGATTTTGATTCTTGATGAAGCTACATCTTCAGTTGATACAAGAACAGAAGTATTAATTCAGCAGGGAATGGATGAATTAATGAAGAATAGAACATCATTTGTTATTGCGCATCGTCTTTCTACTATTAGAGATGCTGATACAATCATCGTTATGCGTGATGGTGATATTGTAGAAATCGGTAATCATGAAGGATTACTTAAAGAAAATGGTTTCTATGCAACACTTTATCGTTCACAATTTGAAAATGGACAGTAAAAAGCTTGATAGTCACTTGACTATCAAGTCTTTTTTGTATAAGATACAAAAAATATTTTGAAAGGAGGAACATGTCATGATATTAAGACAAGCAGTTATAGGTGATATAGAAGCTATCTCTCATATAGAGTCTCTTTGTTTTCCTGAAGCTGAAGCAGCGACTTATGAGCAGTTTAAAGAACGCTTTAATGCCTTCTCAGAGAACTTTCTTGTATTAGAAGATAAAGATGTTATTGGCTTTATTAATGGGAATACATCGAATATTAAAGGCTTACCAGATGCATTCTATGAAGATGCTTCATTACATGATCCTAGTGGTGATTATATGACAGTCTTTGGTTTGGATGTACATCCTGATTATCAGCATCAAGGCTTAGCACATATACTTATGAATGGCTATATCACTCTTGCGAAGGAGCGAAATAAAAAAGGAATATTTCTCACATGCAAGGATCACTTGATTGGCTTTTATGAAAGTTTTGGCTATAAGCATCTTGGTGTCTCTTCTTCTACTCATGGAGAAGCAAAATGGAATGATATGTATATGGAGATATGAATGTAGAAGTGATTAATGTAGGGACAGAACTTCTTCTTGGTGAAATCATCAACACAGAAGCTCCGGTACTCTTTAAGATGTGTAAAGAATTAGGATTTGATATTTATCATCAGACGACTGTTGGTGATAATCCACAACGTTTATTAGAATGTCTCGATATTGCGTTTAAAAGAGGGGCTGATTGTGTCATCACTACTGCAGGACTTGGTCCAACGCAGGATGATTTGACTAAGGAACTCTCAGCAGAATATTTAGGACTAGAACTTGTATATAACGAAGAAGAAGCTCGTAAGGTGGATGAAAAATGTCGCTTTGTGACAGGACTCGATGTTGTTTCTGACAACAACTTCAAACAGGCTTATTTCCCGGAAAATGCTTATATATTAGAGAATGATGTAGGAACAGCCAATGGCTGTGTGATGAGCAAAGACGAGAAAATGATCATCAACCTTCCTGGTCCACCTAAGGAATTCAATTATGTCGTAGAACATTCTTTAAAACCTTATCTCGAACAATATCGCCAGGAACAGATCTTTACATTAGATTATCTTGTAATGGGTATTGGGGAAAGTATGATTGATGAAAAACTGACAGAAACCCAATATAAACAGACAGATGTCACTCTTGCAATGTATGCAGGAGAAGGCTATGTGAGAGTACGCATAGCGACTAAAGCCAAAACAAAAGAAGAAGCTTATCAACATATGACCCCAATGAGGAATGAGATAGAAACACTATTAAAAGGCTATCTGATTCCAGGAGGTTCTATAGAAAAAGCCCTCAAAGACATCATGGTCCCTATTCAATTCATAGGGGATATAGATGTTCCCACATGGTTTAAGCCTTATGTAAAAGAGGATGCTGACTTAGTTATTTATTCTAAGGTGGAGCATGTCTCTTTAGGTGATCAGGTCACAATCCATGTGAATAACGATAAAGGATTTACAGATGGGATGTTGAAGGATTATCATCTTTCAATGAATCGTTTGACAAGCAAATTACAGCTTTATCTTTATCGTTATTTAAAAAACAGTTTACCCATGTAGCGGATAAACTGTTTGAATCGCTTCTATGACATGAAGAAAGATGTCATGAAGATTAGAAATATCAACAAGCACATCTCCACACTCTAATGAGTGATTTGCATCACGATAGAGAATAAGTGGAATATGTGCTTCGTCACATGCACATTGAATGAGATTCGTTTTGGCCCATGGATCATTTGTACCATGGAAGGCAATACCATTTAAGCTATACTTGAAAGTCGCAACAAGTGGTGTGAAATAAATAGAATACGCATTCACATGATGTTCTTCATTAAAACGTGCACTAATGGCAGTACCAATACTTTTTGATACAAATAGGATTTCATCATAAATAGAAAATGGAATATCTTTAAGAATTTCTTCAGCTTGCTTATAACCAATATCTTCTGCTTGCTTAATTAATTCATCTTTATCTTTCATATGAGGAAAGTGTTTATAGTTCACTTCAAAGATTTCATAACCATAGGCTGATAAACATTTTTTAGAGTAGTAGAGGAGTGGTTTATCACAATGATAACCAATTCCAGGAAATAGAACTGCTAGTTTTTTCATCAAATCACCTCGTGTGATTTGATTATAGCACTTATTCACATAATTTCATTGATTTAACGAGAGTTTTATGTTTTACATAATGTTCTTTATCCTCTATAATATAGTTGTATTTTAATGAAAGAAAGGATGAACATAAATGGCAGGAGTCGTTGTTGTTGGAAGCCAGTGGGGCGACGAAGGAAAAGGAAAGGTTACAGATTATCTTGCACAGCAGGCAGATCTAGTAGTGAGATATTCTGGAGGTAATAATGCAGGTCATACTATTAAATTTAATGGCCAGAAATTTGCCTTAAGACTTATTCCTAGCGGAATCTTTACAACGGGTGAAGTTGTATTAGGTAACGGAATGGTTATCAATCCTAAAGCTTTACTTGAAGAAATGAAGTATTTAAATGATGCAGGTATCAAGACTGATAAGATGCACATCTCAGATCGTGCACATGTCACTTTACCTTATCATATTGAAATTGACGAATTAGAAGAAGAAATGCGTGGTGCTGCAAGTATCGGTACAACTAAGAAAGGTATTGGACCTACTTATGTAGATAAATATGACCGTATCGGTATTCGTGTTGGTGAATTCATTAATGAACCATTATTTAAGAAGAGACTTGAAGAAACATTAGCATTCAAGAAGAAACAGTATCCTGGATTACAATGTACTGCAGAAGAAATTTTTGAAGAATATAAGGAATATGCTAAAGTAATCAAACCTATGGTTTGTGATACTGGTATCTTTTTAGATGAAGCATTCCAGGCAAAGAAGAAAATCTTATTTGAAGGTGCTCAGGGTACTATGCTTGATATTGATTATGGTACTTATCCATATGTAACAAGTTCTAACCCAGGTGCTAATGGTGTACCATCTGGTGCAAGCATTGGTCCTCTTTATTTAACTGATGTAGTAGGTGTTATTAAGGCTTATACTACTCGTGTTGGTTCTGGTGCTTTCCCTACTGAAATTGAAGGTGAATTAGGTGATTATATCAGAAATGCAGGTCATGAATTTGGTACAGTAACTAAGAGACCAAGAAGAATTGGATGGTTCGATGCAGTTGTTGTTAACCAGTCAAGAAGAATGGCTTCATTAACTGGATGTTCATTAATGTTGTTAGATGTATTAAGTGGTTTAGATACTATTAAGATTTGTACTGCTTACATGTTAGATGGTAAAGAAATTCATGGTTTACCTTCTACAATTGAAGAATTAGCAAGAGTAGAACCAGTTTATGTAGAATTACCAGGCTGGAAGGAAGATATCACAAATGTCACTTCATTTGAAGAACTTCCTGTTAATGCTCAGAACTATATCAAGAAGATTGAAGAACTTATTCACTGCCCAGTGATAATGTTCTCAGTTGGACCTGATCGTACTCAGACAATTGTGCTTAAGGAAGTATTTTAATAAATAAATAGTAAAGGAGAACTTATGAAGAGAGAATTAGTACTGGTTATTGATTTTGGTGGCCAATACAATCAGCTCGTAGCGCGTAGAGTTCGTGAAAGCAACGTATATTGTGAAATCTATTCATATAGGGTTGCTATGCAGAAAATTAAAGAACTCAACCCTAAGGGAATCATCTTAACTGGTGGACCTAATAGCTGCTATGAGGAAGGAGCTGCAACATGCGAAAAAGAACTTTTCGAATGTGGTGTTCCAGTGCTTGGCTTATGTTATGGTGCTCAGCTAATGCAGTATGTATTAGGTGGTAATGTAGAAGCTGCACCTACTAGAGAATATGGAAAGACTGAAATCGTTGTTGATACAACTTCACCATTATTCTCAAATGTATCTGAAAAGACAGTATGCTGGATGAGTCATAATGACTATATTTCAGCTTTAGCTCCTGGTTTCAAATCTGTAGCACATTCTGATGAATGCCCAGTTGCAGCATGTGAAAACAGAGAAAAGAACCTTTATGGTATTCAGTTCCATCCAGAAGTATTACATACAGCAGAAGGTAAGAAGATGTTAAGAAACTTCGTAATCGATGTATGTGGATGTTCTGGTGACTGGAAGATGGATTCTTTCGTAGAAGAATCTATTAAAGCAATCAGAGAAAAAGTTGGCGATGGTAAAGTATTATGTGCTTTATCAGGAGGTGTTGACTCTTCTGTTGCAGCAGTCTTATTATCTAAGGCTATCGGAAATCAGTTAACTTGTGTATTTGTAGATCATGGTCTACTTCGTAAAAACGAAGGTGATGAAGTTGAAGCTGTATTTGGTAAAGATGGCAGCTATGACTTAAACTTCATCAGAGTCAATGCACAGGAAAGATATTATTCTAAGCTTAAAGGTGTGACTGAACCTGAAAGCAAGAGAAAAATCATCGGTGAAGAATTCATCAGAGTCTTTGAAGAAGAAGCAAAGAAGATTGGTGCCGTTGATTTCTTAGTACAGGGTACTATTTATCCAGACGTTGTAGAAAGCGGTCTTGGAGGAGAATCTGCAGTCATTAAGTCTCACCATAATGTTGGTGGATTACCTGATTGTGTAGATTTCAAAGAAATCATTGAACCATTAAGAGACTTATTCAAGGATGAAGTAAGAAAAGTTGGTCTTGAACTAGGTATTCCAGAATATTTAGTATTCAGACAGCCATTCCCAGGACCAGGTCTTGGTATTAGAATCATTGGTGAAGTCACAGCAGAAAAGGTACGTATGGTACAGGATGCAGATGCGATTTATAGAGAAGAAATTGCGAATGCTGGATTAGATCGTTCAATCGGTCAGTATTTTGCAGCATTAACTAATATGCAGTCAGTAGGTGTTATGGGTGATGAAAGAACTTATGACTATGCTGTTGCATTAAGAGCTGTTAATACTGTTGATTTCATGACTGCAGAAGCAGCTGAAATTCCTTATGAAGTCTTAAATAAGACTATGAATAGAATCATCAATGAAGTACGTGGTGTGAATAGAGTAATGTATGATATTACATCTAAGCCACCTGGAACTATTGAATTCGAATAAAAAATAAAAGCTAGAAGAGCTATATATAAAGCATATTCTAGCTTTTTTAATACCTTGAGGTACGCAAAAGGTACGATAAGGTATTTATTATGATATTAAATATACAATAGTTTAACAAATTTGTTTTCTTATAAGATATGATTTCTGAATTCGAATAATGGATTAGTATCAAGTGGTTTAGAGGTGTCCTTAATTGGATGCCTTTTTTTTGTTATTTCTTATATTTATCATTCTGTTTATATACACGATTTGATATAATTAGTAAAAACTTTTCGTGTAAAAAGAAACGATGAGTTTATAATGAATGAAATAATTGATAAGAAAAATGAAATTAAAGATGAACTTTATGATTCGATAAGAAAAGTATTAATTGATGCAAGAAATCAAGCTTATCGTGCTATTAATTCTAATATTGTTCTAGCGTATTGGAATATTGGTAGATTGATTGTGGAAGATGAATTAAACGGTACATTTAGAGCTGACTACGGTCAGAATGTTTTGCGAACATTATCTAAAAAGTTAACTGCTGAATTTGGTAAAACATATAGTGTTAGAACTTTACAACAAATTAAAAAGTTTATTCGCTTTTTCCAAATACGAACGCGTTGCGTTCGCAATTGACATGGACTCATTATCGTAGCTTATTACGAGTAGATAACGAAAAAGCGCGTGAATGGTATATTGAAGAATCAATTAAAGGACAATGGTCGAGTCGTCAATTAGACAGACAAATTTCAACATCATATTATGAAAGGCTATTAGCTAGTCGAGATAAAGAGCCTGTTATTGAAGAAGCAAAAAGTAAAATGGAATTAATGGCTCCAGAAAGCTTTATCAAGGATCCATATGTATTAGAGTTTATCGATTTAAAGAATTACCCTGCGCTAAGAGAAAGTGATTTAGAGCAAGCTTTAATTGATGAATTACAAACTTTCTTATTAGAACTTGGAAGAGGTTTTTGTTTTGTGGCAAGACAAAAACTAATGAGATATGACGATGAAGATTTTTATGTTGATTTGGTATTCTATCATAGCATTTTAAAGTGTCATGTTTTAATTGATTTAAAACTTGGTAAATTAACACATGGTGATGTTGGACAGATGGATAGTTATATGCGCATGTTTGATGATCTATATAAGAACGATGATGATAATCCTACTATTGGATTGTTGTTGTGTTCTGAAAAGAATGAAGCAGTAGCTAAATACTCTGTACTAAATGATAAAACAAATATGTTTGCATCTAAATATCAGTTTACTTTGCCAACTGCTCAAGAATTAGAGCGTCAAATCGAGAAAGAACGCAAACGTTTAGAGAATAAATAATTCTCTTAAGCTATTCCTGAAAAGTAAAAATATAGAGCATATTTTAATGTGGTACTCGATAATCATTGCTGTGAAAACAAAAAAAGTTGGAAACAGGGGAAAATAGAGAAAATCAAAGAAAATCGTGTTAAAAAATGTCTTAAATTGAATGTATATGGGCATTTGGAAAGACTGTACTATCGAATTTGAATAGCCGAAAAATGTTAAAAACGCCCTTAAATAGGGCATTTTCTTTATTTTAAAGATAAGAAGATTGATGAAATAAATGCTTCTAATGTTTTGGGATGGTAGAACACATTGATTCATTACAGAAATAGTGATGTTAATGGTTATAGTTAAACTTATTTAAAAATAATTCACAATCTAGAGTTAATATGTAAAGGGTAGTTTCTGCCACCTAATACATATGACTGCGGCTCATTTGTGGTAAATTGAAAAGCCGTTGTAAGAAAGGAGTTAAAAAGCCTTATAACCGCTGGGATTCACACAGAAAGGAGCTTGTCTATGAAATCTTTATTTGAGGAAATGATCGGCACATATCGCAATGAGGGCGATTATTATATCCCTAATCTTGAATTACCATCTATGCCGTACTATCAGATTGGCAAATACGGGCGTATGGAAATCCTTGTTTCTGCTATGGCAAAGCAAGAGGGCGTAACCGAAGCACTTAAAGCTGCTAAGCAAATGGAATGGATACGTTGTATGAACAGTATCCGCAACCGTGCGGAAGAAATCAATTTGACTGAACTTTACTTATGCGGTTCAATAAAACTATATTTGCCTTTTCCATATCCTTTTACTGGTACGATTAAGCTTGTGGCTTTCAGTTTTCTGATAAGATTACCGGCAGCGGTAACGGAGTCTCCTGTAATAGAGGAAATGTCGGAACGACCAAAGATTCCGTCAGTTCCCATGTTTTTATAAACATCTTTTGCTTTCTTAATTGTAGTCTGGCTTTCGTTTAATCCATCAATCGCATCCTCAATCGTAACATTAGCGGAGTTTCTTGTTGTGCCATAATTCAAGTTATACAGCGTGACTTGGAATGAGATAACATCGGAATAGAACTCCGGTTCCAGCTCTTTACGATAGTTATGAGCAACATGGTAAGATTCCTTGACGCTCCATATAACCCAACCGTCCGAAAATATAGGCGAGAACAGGATTGCGACGAGTGGAGGAAATATTGGATATATCTCTTTCATGTATTTGTGTTCCATCAGCCATGCTGTTAGGAGAATAGATTGTAATGGTACTACGTCAAGAAAAAGTACCAGTCAAACTGAGATTTCTTTACTAATTCAATTACTCTTTACATAACTTTTTTCATATTGATTTGGACTTTCATAATTACAGTGACTATGTATTCTCACTGTGTTATAGAATGTCTCTATATATTCAAATATTAACTTATATGCATCTTCATAATTCTGAATTTTATACTGATTTAACCACTCCCTTTTTATTAATGAATGAAACGATTCT
>UMFV01006398.1_pt1 | contig 50167 bp, 41 predicted proteins | sample 1965101 | NCBI WGS metagenome assembly UMFV01 (sample SAMEA4836055, study PRJEB28245) | human gut metagenome | biome: gut microbiome; material: fecal sample | place: Denmark | collected 2008 | reverse complement strand
TCGTTTCGCAGGCGTGGCCTGCTCAACAGGGTAAACCCCATATACAAAAGCCCCCTACGCGGGGGCTCTTGTTTTGCCTGTATTTTCTTACTGCCCGTAATCGGGTCGATGTATTTTTCTTTTTTACATCATTTTCCTTGAATGTCGATGATCACATATTCTGACCGGGTTCCGGTCTTGAATTGGAGGGCCCAATCGGAAATGCCGGAGGTCACGATGAAGTTCGTGTTTCCCAGCCGCTCAAAACCATAGACATTATCTCCTCCGATATGGAACCAGCGCATGAGCTGCCCCATGGGGATCATCTGTCCGCCGTGGGTATGACCGGACAGCACCAAGTCTACGCGGGCTGCGGCCTCGGCATCATAATCATTGGGCTGATGGTCGAGGACGATGGTATATTTATCTTTGTCCAGGTTCTTTGTCAAATCGGAAATAGCAGCACGGCTGCCGCCGAAATCTTTTTCCTCGGAAGCATCCTGCCGCCCTACCAGATAAAAGCGGTCGTCGATCAGGACGCTTTGGTCCTGCAATACGGTCACGCCGTTCTTTTGCAGTTCGGCAATGAGGTCATCGCCGTCGTATCCGCGCTGCCCCTTAGCATAGCGCCCCTTGTCATGATTTCCAAAGACATAGTAAACGCCGTAGGGCGCATCAATTTGGCCCAGGGCCCGGCTGGCGGCAATCATATCGGCCTTGCTTGTTCCCTCGTCCACGAAATCGCCGGCAATGACGACCACATCCGGTTTCTGTTCCTGAATCCGGGCTATATAGGCTGCCAGCCCTTCTCCGTCAAAGGTCGTTCCCACATGGGAATCGGCCAGCAGTGCCACGCGGAGCGATCCGACAGGTTTTGCCGTGGTCACGGAGTAGTCCGTCTGCCAGACATGATTGGCCTGGACAAAGCCCACCGCCAAATAAAGGACGGTGACAAGGACAGCCGCTGCGCCTGCATAATTACGCTGAAATGGTTTCTTTCGATGTTTTTGAAGAGCCCATTGAATCAGCGCGGCCACACTCCAGAACACGGCAAGATGCAGCAGCACCACGACGGTATTCATATAGCCCCACGCCCTCCAAATGAGTGCGGAAGGTATCAGAATCACAGCTGCGCTGATCAGCCAGCCTGCCAATCTGTTCCCACGGGCCAGGACCGATATGAATCGGAATGTATGTACGCTGTAAATCAAAAAGTATATCCCGGCGAGGCACAACAGAAACAGCCCGCCGAACAGAAGTCCCCAAAGCACGGTTAATCATCACTCCTTCATATCAATATCTCTGAATAAATAGAAAAAGCCTTTTACAGGTCCTTCATGGCCGTCGTGCAGGCCGTCACATAGCGCTCAGTCAGGGATAAAAGCTGCTCCCGTTCCGCTTTACTTAAGTCCTTCATCTCTTGATGCTCACTGTCCCGCACCTTCTGCAGGATGCCTTCGGCCTCACGCCGGCCTTCATCGGTAAAGTGAATCGCCTTAGTCCACCGATTTTCCGGCAGCCTCTGCATCCGAATCCAGCCCTTTTTGTAAAAGGCCGTTACGGCCGTATTGACGGTTTGCTTGGGAAGAAAGCCCGGCTCGCAGAGCCTCTTTGGGGTACCGTTTTCTATTTCATAAAGTGCGGAAAGATTCGTAATTTTTCGTATTATTTTAAAATAGTGCACTCTTTTCGTCAAGAAAAGCCCTGTTTTTTTCATAGACCTCATAAAGCCAGCTTTGAATAAGACTTTTGTAGTTTTGGCTCACGTACAAGGCAAGGCAAAAGGGCCGACACCATTCAGGTATCGGTCCTTTCTCGTGGCTACTTATACTTTTTTTCTCCGTCGAGGATCATCATCTTATCCAGTTTCGGGAGGATTTCCGGTTCCCGAACTTTTTTATCGAAGTCTTCCGGCGGAAATCCTTCAATGGAGATGGTAAGGGCCTGTGCCGGGCAGCCCCAGGTTTTTAAGAAGATTTCCTGAATCTGTTCGACAGCGCGCTTTTTCGTTTCATCGTCTTTCGGATACGCTTTGATGGCAATGTAGGGCATGTTTTTTCCTCAATTCTATGATTATTTTTTAATCGTCCGCGTGGACGTCAAAATTGGCCAGCAGCATTTCAGCGACGCCCGGAGCATCGGGATCGTGACGGCCTTTGCCGGTATCGAGGGCACGCATGGCAGCCATTTCTTCGTCCGTAAGGGCAAAGTCGAAGATATCCATGTTGCTCTTCATGCGAGCCGGTTTGGTCGTCTTCGGGAAGATGATGGCTCCGTCCTGGTATTCAAAGCGAAGGATGACCTGGCCGGCATCTTTGCCGTGGGCTTCAGCAATCTTGGTAATGGTCGGTTCGCTGAAGAGCTGAGGGTTGCCCTGACCGAGAGGTGCCCAGGCTTCAAGATATACATTGTCTTTGGCCATGATGGCTCTGATTTCTTTCTGCTGGTAATAAGGATTGAATTCAATCTGGTTGACCGAAGGTATCGTGTCGAACTGGGGTACGAAGGAATTCCAGATTTTCGGCGTCATGTTGCTGACCCCGATGGAGCGGATCTTACCGGCTTTTTTCGCTTCTTCCATAGCCTTCCAGGCACCGGGGACGTCGCCATAAGGCTGGTGGATGAGGTATAAGTCTATGTAGTCCAAATCGAGTTTGCGAAGGGACGTGTCGATGCCCTTCTTAGCGGCTTCATAACCGTAATCTTGGAGCCAGAGTTTGCTGGTCACGAAGACGTCTTCCCGGGGAATCCCGCTTTCGCGAACGGCCTTGCCGACTTCGGCTTCATTGAAATAGGCCGCTGCCGTATCGATGTGATACAGTCCTAAGTTAAGGGCTTCCTTTACGGCCTGATAGGTGCTGCCGTCAGCCGGAATCTGGAAGGTCCCGAAACCAAAGGCCGGAATTTTTACGCCATCATTTAAGGTTACGCTTTCAATCTTGGTAGTCATCATGATCCATCCTTTCTAAAAATAATATCTACGATAAAGGAAAAGCTCCAACTCAACCTGCCGTTAGCAGTCAGGGAGACTTTCCGTATTTCTGATAAAATTACGCCAAGTACGGCGCCATCAGTCCCGGCAGGAAGATGCGGCAAAACTCTTTCGTCCGCCATTCGAGGCTGTAAGCACCGCCGGACATATCCCAGCAGAGCATTTGGCCGTAGAGGACGTCGACCAGGGTGTGTGCCAGAACCGCGACCGGGGCGTCGGCTTTGACCTCGCCTCGTTCGATTCCATCCAGAAGGAGGCCGGTTACGGCATCGATATCGACGTAGACCTTGGGCTTATCCTCTCCGTCGTCGACCAAATCGGGATCGACCGTATTGCGCACCCATTCCTGGCAGAGCTTCAGGCTGCTCTTTTCGATGTAGCCTGAAAAGTTGGTCATAAAAAACACCAACCGCGCCATAAAGGGTCCGTCAAAGGCCTTGGCCTGGTCTAAAATCTCTTGATACATCTCACGGCTCAAGGCATAGATGATATCTTCTTTTCGTTTAAAATGGGTGTAAAAGGTACCGCTGGCCACGCCGCAGGCCTTGGTAATTTCGGCCACCGACGTATTGACCATCCCTTTTTCACAGACGATTTTCTTGGCCGCATCGAGGAGCTTTCGCCGCGTCTCAAGGGCCGCCATCTGTCGTTTGGTCATACATGTCACCTCAAGCTTCTTGGGATGAACTCATTGTACCATATTCAGTGAATATAAGTCAATGAATATAATTCAGTGAAGTCAATTCATCTATAGGCTTGGTATTCCCCTTCTCTTCAAAAGGACAGGTTTCCAAAAGAAAAACCTCCATCAGCTCCGTTTCAAACGCGAGCTGACAGAGGTTTTCGGCTGCAAAGCCGGTCAACTCGGCTCATTCACGATTCATATAAAAAATAGATACGGGATTAGACGGAAGTCAGGGAAATCAGATAATCATCCGTTCCGCACGGTTCTTTCTTCAATTTGCCCTCCGAAAGATAAGGCGTTAACCACGATTCTAAAGCCGCCTTCGATTCAAAAGCAAAGGCACAGCGAATCTCTTCCGCTGCCAGCCGTCGATAATCGGTCAGCATCCGGTACAGGTGTTCAATAGAAACGTCGGGCTTTACGGGCTCTATCGTTCCCCCGCTCAGCTTGCGAATGCGGGATACGTAGTCGGCAAAGGTGTAGTATCCGCCAAAGGTTTCTGCCTTGCCGTTAACGGACAGGGTTACTGTCGGGAAGACGTTGACCTTGGCTGCAATGGCTTCGTCGACGTCGCTCCAAAAGGCCTTTTCGGCATCTCCGCTCTTAAGGGCCTGACGATAGGCGTCCATGGGAAGGCCGAAGTCTTCAGCCAGTTTCTCTAAGACGGCATAGTCGCCGGTAACGGCCCCTTCGGTCATGGTCGCTTCGCGGATGCGGCGCAGGAAATAATCCGCCTGGTCCGGCGCTGCCATCTGGGCCGCTTTGTAGGCGATATTCTGGGGGAAGGACGAGTTGAAGCGTTCTGAAAATAAATGATACTTGTCGACGGCGACAGGCATATGGTGAACGGCCGTCGATTCGGCCAGATGCTCGCGAAGCTGGGCGTTGATCTTGTCGGCATCTCCGCCGCCGATACCGTTTTCTTCATCATTAAAGTCACTCAAATCGCGGACCATGCCGCCCATGACATAGCGAATGGAAAAGAGATCGGGATAATGGGTTTCCATGGCCCGGAAAATGGGTTCGGTTCCCCAGCACCAGACGCAAACCGGATCGCTGTAATTGGTAATCACAATAGGTTTCATAGCTTACTCCTTTCGTCTTGTCACTCATCCCTACCAACCAAACGGGATAGGCCTTTGGGCCGCTGTCCCATAAGATTGATAAAAATTGTATGGATTCTCTTCTTAGGCCGATTATATATCGCTGTCGCCATAATTTCAACAGACGGCCATATCAATTATTCATTACGTTATGTTTTCTCCATGCCGAAAAAGCAAGCCCTGCCTCCCCGCTCCTTGGCCAAAAGGCCGGCATTCAAAAAAACGCCGCCATCTCAGTACAGACACTGAAACAGCGGCGTTGTCATTTATACGACTTGGAATAAGTAGAATTTTAAGTAATTCGTTTCCGGCACGTTCCACAAGATGGGATGATCCGGAGACTGCTGGCGCCCTTCGATTTGACGGAGGTGGACGCCGGCGTCTTTCGCGGCATCGTGGAGCATTTGGCGGAAGAGGTCGTCGCGCATGAAGTGAGAGCACGAGCAGGTCGCCAGATAGCCGCCGCGAGGCAGGAGCTTCATGGCCTTCAGGTTGATTTCCTTATAGCCCCGAATGGCGTTGTGCACGGTGTGACCGGATTTGGTAAAGGCCGGCGGGTCGAGGATGATGAAATCGTAGTCGCGATTCTTTTGGTCAGCCATCTCGGTCAAGAGATCGAAGACGTTGGCCTGTTTCGCCGTCACAATGGATTCTAAGCCGTTGCGGTGAATATTGGTAGTCGTCATGTCGACGGCTTCCTGAGACACGTCGACGGCGGTGACGCTGGCAGCGCCTCCCTTGGCGGCGTTGAGGGCAAAGGCTCCGGTATGGGTAAAGCAGTCGAGGACGTGCTTTCCGGCGGCGATTTTAGCGACGGCCAGGCGGTTGTATTTCTGGTCCAGGAAGAACCCCGTCTTCTGGCCGTTTTCGACGTCGATATCGTAGCGGATGCCATTTTCCTCGATCGTCGTTATGACGCTTCCCGGCTGAGGCAGGTAATCGGCTTCAAACCAGCCCTTGTACTGCTCCATGCCGTCCAGTTCGCGGACTTTGACGTCGTTTCGTTCATAAATGCCGCGGATGGCAACGCCCATGGCCGCCAATTCATCGACCAAGGCCTTGAAGATAATGGGCTTCACCTGATCCATGCCGTAGCATAAGGTCTGGGCGACGAGGACGTCGGAATAGCGGTCGACGGTCAGGCCCGGCATTTCATCGGCATCGCCGAAGATCAATCGGCAGCAGGCAAAATCCGTTTCACCCATGACCGTCCGGCGGTAGTCGAGGGCGTATTTCACCCGGCGCTGCCAGAAGGCTTCGTCGAAGCGGTCGTTAGCGTTGCGCGATACGATGCGCACCCGTATTTTAGAGATGTCGTTGGCAAAGCCCGTGCCGAGGTAGCGGTCTTTATCGCTGTAGACGTCGACGATGTCGCCCGTCTGATAGGTCCCGTCGACGCGAGTCACTTCTTCACCATAGACCCAGGGATGGCCCGTTTTGGCAGCCCGTTCCCCTTTTTTGGTCAGATATAATTTTGCGTAAGGTCTCATCAGTCGCGTCCTTTATAAAATGTAATGGCTGAGGTCGACGTTCTGGACGACGTCATGGAGTTTGCCGGCAACGAAGTCTTGGTTGATGACGATGTGTTTTTCATCGATATCGGGAGCTTCGTAGGCCACGTCTTCGAGGATTTTTTCCAAAATCGTGTGCAGCCGGCGGGCGCCGATGTTTTCCGTTTCCCGGTTGACCCGATAGGCGTATTCGGCAATGGCATTGATGCCGTCGTCTGTAAATTCCAAGGTCAGGCCTTCCGTTTCGAGGAGGGCCGTATACTGTTTGACCAAGGACTGGCTCGGTTCGGTCAGGATGCGGCGGAAGTCTTCGACGGTCAGCGACTGGAGTTCGACGCGGATTGGGAAGCGGCCTTGGAGTTCGGGAATGAGGTCGCTCGGCTTCGATACGTGGAAGGCGCCGGCAGCGATAAAGAGGATATGGTCGGTCTTGACCGGTCCGTATTTCGTATTGACCGTCGCTCCTTCGACGATAGGCAGGATGTCGCGCTGGACCCCTTCGCGGGATACGTCGGGACCGTTGGTACGGCCTTTTTCGGCGATCTTATCGAATTCGTCGATGAAGACGATGCCCGATTCTTCCGTAGCAGCCACTGCCTTATCGACGATGGTATCCATGTCGAGGCATTTTTCGAGTTCTTCTTCTTTGAAGATTTCCCGAGCCTTGGCGACGGTCATTTTCTTCTTCTTTTTCTTTTTCGGCATGATGCTGCCCAACATTTCCTGGAAGTTGTTGGTCAATTCTTCCGTCGAATTGCCTGTCAGGATGCCTTGGAAGCCCGGGCCCTGTTCGGCCACTTCGACTTCGATTTCCCGTTCGTCCATTTTATGAGCGCAAATGTCTTCGAACATCTTTTGACGGCGGTCGGAGTTGCTTTCTTCAAGTTGTTTCGGTTCTTCCTTGGCTTCGTCGTCATCGCTGCCAAAGAAGACGTCCATCGGGTTCTTGACCTTTTCGGCAACCGATTTTTTCGGCCAGAAGACTTGGAGAATCCGTTTGTTGGCTTCGGCTTCGGCCTTTTCTTCATAGCGCTGGCTTTCCTGTTCCTGGACCATGCGAATGGCATTGGCCACGAGGTCGCGGATCATCTGTTCGACGTCGCGGCCGACGTAACCGACTTCGGTGTACTTCGTCGCTTCGACCTTGATGAAAGGCGCACCGACAAGTTTAGCCAGGCGGCGGGCAATTTCCGTTTTGCCGACACCGGTCGGGCCGATGAGGAGAATATTCTTGGGGATGATTTCATCCTGCATGGCTTCGCTCAGGCGTTTGCGGCGCCAGCGGTTGCGCAGGGCAATGGCCACGGATTTCTTAGCTTCGCCCTGGCCTACGATATATTTGTTCAATTCCGCCACGATTTGTTTTGGCGTCCATGATGCTTGTTCCATAAAGTACCTCTTTCTTAAATTTCTTCGACAATGACGTTGTGGTTGGTATAGACGCAGATGTCGGCTGCGATATGCAAGGATTTTTCAGCGATTTCACGAGCCGAGAGATCCGTGTTCTGCATGAGGGCCCGCGCCGAAGACAGGGCGTAGTTGCCGCCGGAACCGATGGCCAAGACGCCGTCGTCCGGTTCGATGACTTCGCCGTTGCCCGAAATGAGCAGAATGCGCTGGCTGTCAGCGACCAGGAGCAGGGCTTCCAGTTTATGGAGGACCTTATCGGACCGCCATTCTTTAGCCAGTTCGACGGCGCTGCGGACCAGGTTGCCGTTGTGTTCGTTCAGTTTTTCTTCAAAGTGATCAAAGAGCGTAAAAGCGTCGGCAACCGAGCCGGCAAAGCCGCTGATGATCTTGCCATGGTACAGGCGGCGAACTTTTTGAGCCGTCCCCTTCATGATGACGGCGTTGCCCATGGTGACCTGGCCGTCGCCGGCGATAGCCGTCTTGCCATCGCGCTGAACGGCGCAGATCGTCGTGGCGTGAAATTCTGTAGTCATTCCGTTAGACATGAATCATGTCCCCCTTCATTTGTTCAATTTCATCGAGCGCCCGCTGTGCTAAGAGGGCGTTTTTTTCTTTCTTCTTCATGCGTTTCTTAATGCCCAAAGGCTCCATAATGCCGAAGTTGATGTTCATCGGCTGGAAATGCTTATTGGGGCCGCTGGAAATATACTGGCTGAGGCCGCCGATGGCCGTCCGCTTGGAGAAGGTCAGTCCTTCTTTTTCATGAAGAAGGCGAGCGGCGTTGATGCCGGCCAAGAGGCCCATGGCCGCCGATTCCAAATAGCCTTCGACACCGGTTAATTGTCCGGCAAAGAGGAGATTCGGCTGTTTGCGCAGCTGGAGCGTCGGCATGAGCAGTTCCGGCGAATTGATGTAGGAATTGCGGTGCATGACGCCGTAGCGCACGAATTCGGCGTTTTCAAGACCGGGAATCATGGAAAAGACCCGTTTCTGTTCCGGGAATTTAAGATGGGTCTGGAAGCCGACGATGTTGTACAAGGTCGCACTGCCGTTATCCTGGCGCAGCTGAACGACGGCATAAGGCAGTTCCCCCGTATCGGGCAGTTCGAGACCGACGGGCTTCATGGGACCGAAACGCATGGTGTCGATGCCGCGGCCGGCCATGACTTCGATGGGCATGCAGCCTTCAAAGACGCTGTCGTCCTTTTCAAAGTCGTGGAGTTCGGCACATTCGGCCGCCGTCAAGGCCTGCCAGAAGGCTTCGTACTCTTCCTGCGTAAAGGGGCAGTTCAAATAGTCGGCGCCGCCCTTGCCGTAACGGGCCGCCCGATAAACCTTGTTCATATCGAGGGATTCGACGGTGACAATGGGCGCTGCGGCGTCGTGGAAATGGAAGTACCCTTCCCCGGTCAATTTGGCGATAGTATCGGACAGGGCGTCGCTGGTCAGAGGACCGCTGGCGACGATGCAGATCTGATCCGTCGGAAGTTCCGTCACTTCTTCGTGGCGAATGGTGACCAAAGGATGGGCGGCCAATTTTTCCGTCACGTACTGACTAAAGGGCAGGCGGTCGACGGCCAGAGCCCCGCCTGCGGGAACGCGGTTGATATCGGCCGATTCCATAATCAGCGAGCCCAGGCGGCGCATTTCTTCCTTCAACAGGCCGACGGCGTTTTCGATATTGGCTGCCCGCAGGGAGTTGCTGCAGACCAGTTCGGCAAAATATTCCGTATGATGGGCCGGCGACGATTTGACCGGCCGCATTTCGACCAGTTCCACCGGGATTCCACGGCTGACGAGCTGCCAGGCCGCTTCCGACCCGGCCAGACCGGCACCGATAATTAAGACACTATTCTTCATTATTATAATGCGGGCAGGATACGCCAACCTCTTAGGTCGGGGAGAAACGCCCGCATCACCTCACTTTCTTAAAATACTATAGTTTTAGTAAAATGTATGATATGGTGGTATTGATGAAAACCATATAATTTCAGAAAGGCCGGTGAGAAAAATGTCCGACCTAACAAAAACCATAAAACTTCATATCCATGTTACTCCAGAGCAAGAGATGATGTTTCGCAAAATGACGGAACATTATCGTCAGGCTTGTAATTTTGTGTCGCAATACATCTTCGACAATCAATTCAACTTGGCTTATCAAAGCCTCAACAAAGAACTATATTGCGAGCTTCGTGTGTTGTTTGGCTTAAAGTCGCAGCTTGCACAATCGTCCATCAAGACGACTATGGCTCGCTATAAGACTGTCAAGCAACAGCTCTTCCAAAAGCCATACAAATACAAGGACCAAGATGGCAACCGGAAATATATCCCTAAGACGCTCGAATGGCTTTGGAATCCCATCTTCTTCAAGCGCCCGCAAGCGGATTTGGTTCGCAATCGCGATTATAGCTTCGTGGATAACGGACAAAGCCTGTCCATCAACACACTCGGTAAAAGAACAAAATGCACCTTTAAAAGCAAGTCATTTTCGAAATATCTGGACGGCTCATGGAATCTTGGCACAGCAAAGTTAATTGAACTCAAAGGCCGGTGGTATCTGCATATTCCCGTCACCAAAGCGGTTGAAGATTTTCAGAAGGAGAACGTCCGTCACGTTGTCGGTATTGACCGTGGCTTGCGATTCCTGGCTGTCAGTTACGACGAACAAGGTAAAACCGAATTTGTTTCCGGGCGAAAAATTGCGGCCAAACGGCACAAATTTCTCAAAGTCAGACAGCAGCTCCAATCCAAAGGCACAAAATCTGCAAAGCGCAGACTCAAAGCCCTTTCCGGACGAGAGAACCGTTGGATGTCCGATGTAAATCATCGGATTTCTAAGACACTCGTTACGAAATACGGCAAGGATACGTTGTTTGTGCTGGAAGATTTGACGGGTGTCAGCTTTGAAGCATCGAATCTCTCCCAAACAGCAAAGCAGAACTATGACCTGCGGAGCTGGACTTTCTATCAGCTTGAGCAGTTTCTGACCTACAAGGCTCACGAAAATCGCTCGGAAGTATTGAAAGTCTCGGCAAAATACACCTCTCAGCGTTGCCCGAAGTGCGCTACTGTCCATAAGGAAAACCGTAAACCTCACCAACACCTATATAGTTGCCAGTGCGGATACAAATCCAACGATGACCGTATCGGAGCTATGAATATCCAGCATCTTGGTACGATGTGGATTTCCGGAGACAATCACCCTCGTTACGAGAGGATAACAACTGCCTCGGAGTAAATCTCCCCGGCAAAACGGGCATCGTCAACTGCCCGATGATGTAGGCAGAATTAGGGAGGCATCTTTAGGATGTCGCAACTACCTATGTTTTTCTGACTTACAAGCTCACTCTTCTGTGAGTGGTTGACTCACTACCTCACCTTTTTTATGGTTTTCACAGTCCCCGTTGCTGCAAAAGAGCTTGTCAGGACCTTTTTTATAATGTTTGACAATCATGATGCTGCCGCACAAGTCACATTTCTTGTCGACAGGCTGGTTCCAGAGGACAAAGTCGCAGTCCGGATACTGGCTGCAGCCGTAAAAGACGCGGCCTCGTTTCGACTTGCGCTTGATGAGCGACCCCTTGCCGCATTTCGGGCAGGTAATGCCCAAATCTTCGACGATGGCCTTGGTGTTGCGGCATTCCGGGAAGTTGGAGCAGGCCAGGAATTTGCCGAAGCGGCCGAATTTATAGACCATAGGCGACCCGCAGACTTCGCAGATCTGACCCGATTCCTGACCGGAAATGGTGACCTTTTCCATCTTCGTTTCGGCCTCGTCCATTTCAGGCTTAAAGATGTCATAAAATTCCTGCAGGACGTGGGGATACGTATCGTCGCCTTGTTCGATGGCGTCGAGGGATTCTTCCATATGGGCCGTAAAGCTGACGTTGATGATGCGGGCAAAGTATTTTTTTAGAAGGTCGACGATGATGACGCCGAGCTCCGTCGGGATGAACTGCTTATCTTTCTTTTCGACGTAATTGCGGTTTTGGATCGTATCCATAATCGGCGCGTAGGTACTCGGCCGGCCGATGCCCTTTTCTTCGAGAGTCTTGATCAGGCTGGCTTCGGTGTAGCGTGCCGGCGGCTGGGTAAAGTGCTGCTGGGGCGTTACAGCCTTGTTATGTACGATGGTATTGGCCGAAATATGGGGCAGTTCGGCCAAGGTCTTATCCTTCTTGGCATCTTCATAGAGCTCCGTAAAGCCTTTAAAGAGAACCTTGTAGCCGGCGGCCCGCAGTTCGTACTTGCCGCTTTCAATGACGATGGCCATGTGTTCCGTTTCGACCGATTCCATCTGGCTGGCCAAAAAACGGTTCCAAATCAAGGTATAGAGGCGCAATTGGTCCCGCGACAGGAAGTCCGAAACCTTATAGGGCGTCAATTCCAAAGACGTCGGGCGAATGGCTTCGTGGGCATCCTGACTGGACTGCTTGGTCTTGTAGGTCCGCGGCTTTTCAGGGACGTATTCGGCACCGTAGTTGGCCGTAATGAAATCCCGCGCGGCCTGGACCATGTCGTCGTTGATACGGACCGAGTCGGTACGCATGTAGGTGATGAGACCGACGTGGCCCTGGTCACCCATATCGAGGCCTTCATAGAGCTGCTGGGCCAGCATCATCGTCTTCTTGGCACCAAAATTGAGTTTACCGACGCATTCCTGCTGCATCGTCGACGTCGTAAACGGCGGTTGAGGCTGACGTTTACGCTTGCGTTTTTCGACTTTGACGATTTTATCGGGGTCCCGGGTCTCACCGCGGCTTTCCCAACTGAGGTCGTGGGCGATGGTTTGGGCCTCGTCTTCATGCTGGATTTCAGCTTTTTTACCGTCGATTTTCGTCAGTTCCGTCGGAAGGGTCAAACCGTCTTCCGTCTGATACGTCCCGCTGACGGTCCAATATTCTTCCGGCACGAAAGCCTTGATGGCTTCTTCTCGTTCGCAAATTAAACGGACGGCAACGGACTGGACGCGGCCGGCACTGAGGCCTTTACAGACCTTTTTCCATAATAAGGGGCTCAATTTATAGCCCACGATACGGTCCAAAATACGCCGCGCCTGCTGGGCGTCGACCTTCTTGATGTCAATCGGTTCCGGTTTCTTGATGGCTTCTAAAATCGCTTTTTTCGTGATTTCGTGGAACATGATGCGGCACTTGTCCTTGGGATCGATATCCAACAAATGGGCCAAATGCCAGGAAATCGCTTCGCCTTCGCGGTCCGGGTCAGTTGCCAGAAAGACTTTTTTCGAACGGACGTATTCTTCCTGCAAGTCGTCGATGAGTTTACGCTTATCCCACATATTGGTATAGGTCGGCACGAAACCTTCTTCGATATTGACGCCGAACTGGTTGCGCGGCAAGTCGCGCAGGTGCCCGCGGCTGGCCATGACCTTATAGCCGCTGCCGAGGAACCGTTCGATGGTCTTGGCTTTCGCCGGCGATTCGACGATGACCAGATTTTTGGCATTCTTCGGAAGCTTGTCGAGCTTCTTCAGAGGCTCTTTCTTAGGAAGGTTGACCGTGCCGCGGATGACTGTCTTTTCACCGTCACCCTTCTTTTTGCGGCCCTTCTTCTTTTTTGAGTCGTCTATGATAATCGTGCGTTTAATGGGAAATTCTAACATCTATCTTTAATCCTGCCTCTCGCTGTACACGAAATTGTGAAAAATCTATTTAAACTATTTCTCATAATACACTATTCGCCGCGACCTTTCAAGCACCGGCCCCTTATATACATTATAATGGCGTAATGTCTCTGTAAAGAAATCCCTTTCTTTAGGCCAAATCTCCCTCTTTTCCAATCCCTTCGCCAACACGCTAAAAAGACAGCCTTGCAACTGAGTCGCAAAGACTGCCTTTCTGAACCTTCCTATGGTATGATACGGAGAGAGGACGGAAGGAGAAATTATTTTTTTATGGTTGTCCCGATGTGGCTGAGGACGGCATCGGTCATGGTCTTCGTATCAGCTTTTTTGAAGCCTTCTTTATAAAGGTCGGCCGTGCGCCAGCCTTCTTCCAAAGCGGCGTCGACGGCACCTTCGATGAGGGACGCCCCTTCTTCTTCGCCGAAGGAATAGCGCAGCAGCATGGCTGCCGACAAGATAGTGGCACAGGGATTCGCAATGCCGCGACCTGCAATATCCGGCGCCGAGCCGTGGATCGGTTCATAGAGACTGGTCAATTCGCCGATGGACGCCGACGGCATCATGCCGATGGATCCGCCGAGGACAGCCGCTTCGTCACTCAGGATATCGCCGAAGAGGTTGCTCGTAACGATGACGTCGAACTGTTTCGGATTGAGGGCCAGCTGCATGGCGCAGTTGTCGACGTAAAAATGATTCAAGGCGACCGACGGATAATCTTTAGCCACGTCGATCATGGTGCGCCGCCACAGGCGGGACGTGGCCAGGACGTTGGCCTTATCGACGGAGGTCACCTTGCCCCGCCGGCCTTGGGCGGCCTTCATGGCAAAGGCACCGATGCGCGTAACTTCAGGGACGCTGTAATTTTCAAGGTCCCAGGCCCGTTCGACGCCGTTGTGAATTTCCGATTCACAGCGATCGCCGAAATAGATGCCGCCGACGAGTTCGCGGACGATGAGGACATCGGTTCCGGTAACGATGTCGGCCTTTAAGGGCGAGTACTCGGCTAAGACCGGGGGCACCTTGACAGGCCGCAGGTTGACGTAGAGTCCGAGAGCCTTTCTAAGGCCCAAGACGGCTTGTTCCGGCCGCAGGGTCGGTTCGACGTCGTCCCATTGATCGCCGCCGACGGCGCCAAAGAGGATGGCGTCGGCCTTTTTAGCCGCTTCCACCGTTTCCTTAGGAAGGGGCGTGCCGCAGGCGTCGTAAGCCGTACCGCCGGCCATCTGTCGTTCAAAGGTCAGGCCTAAATGGCAGACCTCGTCTACTTTTTGCAGCACCTTCACGGCGCTGTCCGTAATTTCTTCCCCGATGCCGTCGCCGGGGATGACGACGATGTGTTTACTCATGTTTCCCCGCCCCCTTGATATAGTTGATTAAGCCGCCGGCAACAGCAATGTCGCGGACGAAGCCCGGCAGGGGCCGCGCCTGAAAGGTATCGCCCGTCGTCTGATCGACGATGGTCCCCTTTTCTAAGTCGACGTTGACGACGTCACCGGCCTTGATCGAATTTACGGCATCGCCGATTTCAAGGACCGGCAGGCCGACGTTGATGGCGTTGCGGTAAAAGATGCGGGCAAAGCTGGCAGCGATGATGACCGGAATGCCCGAGGCTTTAATGGCAATGGGCGCGTGTTCCCGCGACGAGCCGCAGCCGAAATTGTGGCCGCCGACCATGATGTCCCCTTTCTGTACGTTTTCAGCAAAGGTTTCGTCGATGTCGACCATGCAGTGGGACGCCAATTCCTTGGGGTCAAAACTATTTAAATAGCGGGCCGGAATAATGACATCCGTATCAATGTTGTCGCCGTAGCGCCATACTTTTCCTTCTAAAACCATCTTATCTTACCTCCTTGGGAGCGGCAATCTTGCCGAGAATGGCACTGGCTGCCGCCACCTGCGGACCTGCCAGATAGACTTCACTGTCGACGTGGCCCATGCGGCCGCGGAAATTGCGGTTCGTCGTCGAAACACAGCGTTCACCGGCGGCGAGGATACCCATATAACCGCCAAGGCAGGGCCCGCAGGTCGGCGTCGACACGGCGCAGCCTGCCGTGATAAATGTTTCAATATAGCCGGCTTTCATGGCCTCCATGTAGACCGATTGGCTGCCGGGAATGACGATGCAGCGAACGTCGGGGTGGACGCTGCGGCCTTTGAAGATGTCCGCGGCAATGCGCAGGTCTTCTAAGCGGCCGTTCGTGCAGGAGCCGATGACGACCTGATCGATTTTGATATCGCCAAAGGTACCGACGACCTTGGTATTTTCCGGCAGATGCGGAAAGGCGACGACAGGCTGTAATTTTGACAAGTCGATATCCACGGTCCGGCAGTAATGAGCGTCGTCATCGGCCGTAACGGTTTCATAACCGTCGGGGAAACGCCCTTTTTCATAGGCCATGGTCTGTTCATCGACGGGGAAAATGCCGTTTTTCGCGCCCCCTTCGATGGCCATGTTGGCAATGGTAAAGCGGTCGGTCATGTCGAGAGACGCTACGCCGGGTCCCGTAAATTCCAAGGATTTATAGAGGGCGCCGTCGACGCCGATCATGCCGATGAGGGTCAGCATGACGTCTTTCCCGGTAATGTCTTCCGGCTTTTCGCCGGTCAAGCGAACCTGAATGGCGTCGGGAACCTTAAACCAAGCCTTACCGGTAGCCATGGCGACGCCGAGGTCCGTCGAGCCGACACCTGTCGAAAAGCCGCCCAAGGCGCCGTACGTGCAGGTATGGGAGTCGGCGCCGATGGTCACCATGCCCGGTCCGACGATGCCTTGTTCCGGCAGGAGGACGTGTTCGATGCCGACGCGGCCCACTTCAAAGTAATGGACAATCGCGTGTTCTTTTACGAAATCTCGGACAATCTTGGCCAGACCCGCCGATTTGATGTCCTTATTGGGCGTAAAATGATCGGGCACTAAGGAAATCTTGGTCTTATCGAAGACGGGGCGGCCGATTTTCTTAAATTCGGCAATGGCCGGCGGCGCCGTAATGTCATTGGCCAGTACCATATCGACGTTACAAATAATTAAGTCGCCAGGCTCTACGGCCGGCACGCCGGCATGCTTAGCTAAAATCTTTTGGGTCATGGTCATTCCCATAGTCTATTCCACTCCTTAAAAATCCTGTTTTCCAGGAAACGCTGCCCTTTCGAAAAAAGGATGAATTTTCAAAAAAATGATACTTCAAAAAAATGATCAATGCTGACTGGCAGCGGCTTTAAAGGCGGCTACGTCTTGGGGAGCCGAGGCGAAATGGCGAAAGCGAACGCGCTGATCCATGCCTTCCATACGATTGACGGCCGTCACGAAGGCCCGAATCGATGCCGTCATCGTATCCGTATCGATGCCGGCGCCCCACGTCGTCCGCCCCTTTTTATCGGTCAGGCCGAAGTAGGCAATGCCCCGAGAATCGGAATCGCCGTCGAGGTCGTGTTCGCTGTAGACGAGGTTTTCAAACTCGATGCCGTAGGCCTTACAGATGGCGTTGCTGACGGCATTTAATTGGCCGTTGCCGTCGCCTTGGAGAACGATTTCTTCGCCATTGGCCCGGACCAGGACCGTGCCGATCCAGCGATTGCCCTTCTTCTGCAAGGAAAAGTCTTCGACGGTGAGCGGCGTTTCCGTATTGAGGTAATGTTTCCGGAAGACGTCGTAAATTTCATGAGGCTTCAATTCCTGATGGGCGTGGTCGGAGACTTCTTTGACAAAGTAACTGAAATCTTCGCGCATCTTCTTGGGCATGGCAATGCCGTAGTGCTGCTCCATGATAAAGCCGATGCCGCCCTTGCCGGACTGGCTGTTGATGCGGATGACGTCGGCGTCGTAAGTACGGCCGATATCGTGGGGATCGATGTAGAGATAAGGGCAGTTCCAGTAGGGCTGATGCTCTTCGGCCCGGTAATGCATGCCTTTAGCAATGGCGTCCTGATGAGATCCCGAGAAGGCGGCAAAGACCAGCTTCCCGGCATAGGGCTGACGGGGATGGACTTCCATGCGGGTCACCCGTTCATACGTATCGACGAGATCCGTCATGTGGGAAAAATCGAGGCCCGGATCGACGCCCAAGGCGTACATGTTCATGCCGATGGTCACGATATCGGCATTGCCCGTCCGTTCGCCGTTGCCAAATAAGGTCCCTTCGACACGGTCGGCTCCGGCCAAGATGGCCATTTCAGCATCGGCAACGCCCGTCCCCCGGTCGTTGTGGGGATGGACCGACAAGACGACGTTGTCACGGTATTTCAGGTTCTGCGAGATATAGGCGATTTGGGCGGCAAAGACGTGAGGCATGGACATCTGCACCGTCGACGGCAAGTTGATGATGGCCTTGCGGTCCGCCGTCGGCTGCCAAACGTCGAGGACGGCGTTGCAGACGTCGAGGGCATATTCCGGTTCGGTACCGGTAAAGCTTTCCGGCGAATATTCGAAGCGATAGTCGGCGCCGGCTTCTTCCGTCAGTTTTTTCAGTAAAGCCGCCCCTTCGACGGCAATCTGCTTGATCTCTTCCTTCGATTTATGGAAGACCTGCTGGCGCTGGGCAAAGGACGTCGAGTTGTAGACGTGGACGATGGTATGCTTAACGCCTTTCAAGGCTTCAAAAGTCCGGCGAATGATGTGTTCCCGGGCCTGGGTCAGGACCTGGACGGTGACGTCGTCGGGAATGAGGTCGTGGTCGACTAAATAGCGCAGGAATTCGAATTCCGTTTCCGATGCTGCGGGGAAGCCGACCTCGATTTCCTTAAAGCCCATGGCGACCAAGACCTTGTAGAATTCAACTTTTTCGTCCAAACTCATAGGGATGATAAGGGCCTGATTTCCGTCGCGCAAGTCGACGCTGCACCAGATGGGTGCCTGTTCCGGGTATTCCCGCTGCGTCCAAGACATATCGACGACAGGCGGCATAAAATAACCTTTTTGATAATGTTCTACGTGTTCCATGGTCATCACTCCTATGATTATGAAATAAATTAAAAACAACTCATTACACAATCAAAATAAAAAAAATCTCCCATCTCTAAAGAGACGAAAGATTTCACTTGCGCGTTACCACTCTAATTCCTATGCTTCCATAGGCACTCTACAGGTACGGACCAAAGGTCGATACCCTCCTGTCTGTTAACGGCCAGGCCCCGGCTCCACCTACTCCTTTAGTTTCAGCGAGCTGCTTAGAGAGGAGTTCCGTTCCATGCCGCTGCTGTCTCGCACCTGCCGACAGCTCTCTGTAAGCTTTCTGGAACCTACTAGTTCTCTTCAACGCATTTTTATTTTGGATTGTTTTGTTGATGGTTCGTATCTTACCACCATCATGCCCGTTTGGCAAGGCTTTTTTCAAAATATTTTAAGGTTAAACGTCGAACTTATGTTAATAATTTCTAAATATCCCACGTTTAACGTTTATCTTAAAACCATCGACTTACATCGCACCTTTCCCCCCCTATCTCCTGCGACCCTATCTTTTTTCAAGCATTAATGCTATAATAAATAAGTTACACAACAAGGAGGAAGTACATGTTAGAGAAATTCCAAAATTTAAATATCAGCGAAGTCATTATCCGTGCCCTGAACGAAATGGGTTTTGAAGAACCGACGCCGATCCAGTCCGAATCGATTCCGGTCGCCATGAGCGGCTCCGATATGATTGGCCAGGCCCAAACCGGTACCGGTAAGACCGCTGCTTATGGCATTCCTGTCCTGGAAAAAATATTGAAGGCCGAACCTTCCAAAGAAATTCAGACCGTCGTCTTATCCCCGACCCGTGAACTTGCCATGCAGGTCGCCGAAGAACTGAACCACTTGGCTCAATTCACCAACATTCAGGCCCTGCCTATTTACGGCGGTCAAGATATGGAACGCCAGCTGCGCCGCCTGCGGAAAAGCCCGCAGATCATCGTCGCCACCCCGGGCCGGCTCATCGACCATATGAAGCGCGGCACCATCGACTTGAGCCACATTACAACCATCGTCCTCGACGAAGCCGATGAAATGCTGGACATGGGCTTTATCGATGACATCAACCTCATCATGGCAGCGACGCCCAACACGCGCCAGACCCTGCTCTTCTCGGCCACCATGCCGAAACCGATTCGACAGTTAGCCGAAACCTTCCTTCACGATCCCCTCATGATTCGCATGAAGACCAAAGAAGTCACGATGGATCTCATCGAACAGTCGTACATCGAAGTACCGGATCGTCAGAAGTTCGACATCCTCTGCCGTCTCCTCGACCTGCAGGAACCGGATTTGGCCATCATCTTCGTCCGCACCAAACGCCGCGTCGACGAAGTATCGGAAGCCTTAAAGAAGCGCGGCTACTCGTCGGAAGGCATCCACGGCGACCTCACTCAGGCCAAGCGCGATACGGTCATCCGCCAGTTCCGTGAAAAGACGATTGACATCTTAGTCGCCACCGACGTCGCAGCCCGCGGCCTCGACATCAGCGGTGTCACCCACGTCTTCAACTATGACCTGCCCCAGGACCCGGAAAGCTACGTTCACCGCGTCGGCCGTACCGGTCGTGCCGGTCAGAGCGGCGAAGCCACAACCTTCGTCATTCCCCGTGAAATGGAACACCTGCGCACTATCGAACGCCTCATTAAGCGCAGCATCGCCCGCCGCAAAGCACCGACCTTCTCCGAAGCCTTAGAAGGCGCCCAGCAGGCCGCTATCCGCAACCTGGCCGCTACGGCTGAAGAAGGCAATTTCGGCAGCTACAAAGAAAATGCCGAAGAACTCCTGTCCAACTATGACTCGGCGTCCCTCGTCGCAGCCGCTATCAAGCTGCTCACGAAAGAACCGGACACGACGCCTGTCAAGATTACCGAAGAAGCCCCCCTCCGCGTCCATCGCAGCCGCCAAGGGAAAAATAACCGCGACCGCAACTATCGCCGTAACGACCGCAATCGGAAAGACCGCCGCAATGGCAAAGAAGACGGACAAGAACGAGGCGAACGCCGTCGTCACTTCGCTCCCAAAAACCGCGATTCCAACAACCACGGCACCTTCCGTAACAACCAGCGCTCCGAAAAAAAACAACATAAAGAACCGAATCGCTCCGTATTCAAGCCTTACTTCAAAGACTGATTCGAGATTGAAAATGAATGCCCATCTTACCGAACTAGTAAGATGGGCATTTTTTTGATTCACGCACCCATGAAGGGTGCGACTTATAAACAGATATCCATTAGGGGGGGCAATATTGTTTCAATCCACGCACCCATGAAGGGTGCGACCACCGTGAAAAGCTCAAGGAAATCAGCGGTATCGGTTTCAATCCACGCACCCATGAAGGGTGCGACTATCATTGGCTACATTGGCGGAGCCTTTGATTACGTTTCAATCCACGCACCCATGAAGGGTGCGACCAACGACCGGTTGAATACTTTGCGTCGCAGCTCGTTTCAATCCACGCACCCATGAAGGGTGCGACATGCAGTACGCCGGTGCGCCGGCCGCCACACTCGGTTTCAATCCACGCACCCATGAAGGGTGCGACCGTGGATTAAAACGAACCGCGAGAACAAATATAAGTTTCAATCCACGCACCCATGAAGGGTGCGACTTTCGGGCATCGTCGGCATCTGCGAAGGCGTCATGTTTCAATCCACGCACCCATGAAGGGTGCGACTTTGCTCATGATTTTTCCTCCTGTTTTCCTTACGTTTCAATCCACGCACCCATGAAGGGTGCGACGCTCTTGATGATGGAATGGAGATGGAATCAATGGTTTCAATCCACGCACCCATGAAGGGTGCGACTCGGGATTGCCGGTGGCCAGATGCCGGCAGCGTCGTTTCAATCCACGCACCCATGAAGGGTGCGACGTAATAGTCAAAACCCCTTCATCATCTTTACAAAGTTTCAATCCACGCACCCATGAAGGGTGCGACCGGCCTCCTCCGGTTACCGGAGAGTCGTTTTATTGTTTCAATCCACGCACCCATGAAGGGTGCGACCGATGCTAAAATCGTAATCATTTCTATAAGTAAATGTTTCAATCCACGCACCCATGAAGGGGGCGACCTTATCAGATTGACACGGATTATGGATTAATCACGTTTCAATCCACGCACCCATGAAGGGTGCGACTCCGCCTGGTAGATTTGAGCATCAACAAGGTCCGCGTTTCAATCCACGCACCCATGAAGGGTGCGACCAACGTCCGACTGGATTGCCTGGGATTTGACCGAGGTTTCAATCCACGCACCCATGAAGGGTGCGACGTTTCATCCCCTCTTCTTGATTACATTATATCGTTTCAATCCACGCACCCATGAAGGGTGCGACCGCTGTAACTGCTCCGCTTCTTCCGTTTTTTCCTGTTTCAATCCACGCACCCATGAAGGGTGCGACCCTATAATCGGATGCATATGCCGGAAACGGTCGAAGTTTCAATCCACGCACCCATGAAGGGTGCGACATCGAGTCCCAATTAAGCACACCGCCAAGACGGTCGTTTCAATCCACGCACCCATGAAGGGTGCGACAATCGGTAACATATTCAACGATCCCCAAAGAAATTCGTTTCAATCCACGCACCCATGAAGGGTGCGACTGGACTATGTCAATGTTGACATATTTTAGATCATGTTTCAATCCACGCACCCATGAAGGGTGCGACTTATTTTTAAGCCGTGTTATGGGTTTGTATTTTATGTTTCAATCCACGCACCCATGAAGGGTGCGACGCCTACATCAACGTTTGTGATCCCGTTCTCAACTTGTTTCAATCCACGCACCCATGAAGGGTGCGACGACAACGATTTGAATCTTTTCGCCCGGTGGCTCTTGTTTCAATCCACGCACCCATGAAGGGTGCGACCTGCATCCCGGCCAGTACATCAGCCGGGAAACGTCGTTTCAATCCACGCACCCATGAAGGGTGCGACCTCAGCAGCAGAAACAGGAGGAAAAATAACATGGAGTTTCAATCCACGCACCCATGAAGGGTGCGACTTTACGGTAGTTTCTTCGCTGTCCATGTTGACGAAGTTTCAATCCACGCACCCATGAAGGGTGCGACTACAACAAACCAATTTACAAAGTGGCACGATATGGTTTCAATCCACGCACCCATGAAGGGTGCGACAAGTTGTTGTTCATAATACTTTACCTCCTGAGATGTTTCAATCCACGCACCCATGAAGGGTGCGACGCGACGATAGAATGAGTAACAACCCCAACCAAATGTTTCAATCCACGCACCCATGAAGGGTGCGACCCAGGCTTTCAATACTGAGAAAAGCTGCATTATGTTTCAATCCACGCACCCATGAAGGGTGCGACAGCTTAAGGGCTTGCGTGACCTGTTTCTCAATGCGTTTCAATCCACGCACCCATGAAGGGTGCGACGGCTAAGGGCGGAGAAGGCGACAATACGGCCGGGTTTCAATCCACGCACCCATGAAGGGTGCGACGCGGCCATCACCATCAATGCTCATGTTCCGCTGCTGTTTCAATCCACGCACCCATGAAGGGTGCGACGGTAATACGTGATGATTTTTGTAGAGCCAATACAGGTTTCAATCCACGCACCCATGAAGGGTGCGACAATCTGGTACTCTGATTGATCCCCAGCCTTAACGTTTCAATCCACGCACCCATGAAGGGTGCGACAGGCGAGCTTTGGATTGACGGTCAGTATATGGCCGTTTCAATCCACGCACCCATGAAGGGTGCGACGGGAGGAATTTGATGCTGCCGTCTAACTCGGTATGTTTCAATCCACGCACCCATGAAGGGTGCGACCTGCGGGCCCGTGGATTGTCTTACAGCAGCTGTAAGTTTCAATCCACGCACCCATGAAGGGTGCGACTGACAAACAAGACGCTGGCGCAGACGGTGTAACTCGTTTCAATCCACGCACCCATGAAGGGTGCGACCCGGGGATGCGGCCAAAGTGCTCCGCATCCGTAAGTTTCAATCCACGCACCCATGAAGGGTGCGACTTCACCGACGCGGATGCGGCGTTTGAAACCTTAATGTTTCAATCCACGCACCCATGAAGGGTGCGACTGGTGCGAATGCTTCGGCGGCGACCCGCGGAACATGTTTCAATCCACGCACCCATGAAGGGTGCGACCAAACCGATGCCAATGGTAACACTGTCGGCACGGGTTTCAATCCACGCACCCATGAAGGGTGCGACCAGGCGACCCAACGCCCAGTCAAGAAGATATTATGTTTCAATCCACGCACCCATGAAGGGTGCGACGAACGGATTGAATTGCATCCGGCCGGCGAAAATGTTTCAATCCACGCACCCATGAAGGGTGCGACTCATATGAGCAGCAGCTGGAAGAACTGCAACGAAGTTTCAATCCACGCACCCATGAAGGGTGCGACTTGAAATAGACGAATAGGCGACCGGCTTCCCGATGTTTCAATCCACGCACCCATGAAGGGTGCGACGTCGTTAAGCACGGCGTCAACGGCCATCTGCGGCGTTTCAATCCACGCACCCATGAAGGGTGCGACTGCGGCCTCTGCATCGGCGGCATTGCAATGGATCGTTTCAATCCACGCACCCATGAAGGGTGCGACGTAGTGAGTGGACATATAACGGCTGAAATAGGATGTTTCAATCCACGCACCCATGAAGGGTGCGACCCCAAGCGTCCCGGGCTTCCTTTGTTTCAAAAGCGTTTCAATCCACGCACCCATGAAGGGTGCGACTATTGCTCGATATAGTTCACTGTCGATTTTTGAGGTTTCAATCCACGCACCCATGAAGGGTGCGACTCTTTTCATCGTTGAGCGAGTCGTTCAGATACTTGTTTCAATCCACGCACCCATGAAGGGTGCGACTCGTTGAAAATGGCCGCTTAGCTATCGTAACACAAGTTTCAATCCACGCACCCATGAAGGGTGCGACTCTGATACTTGCTTGTGTATCGGGACGACATTAAGTTTCAATCCACGCACCCATGAAGGGTGCGACCCATACCTTGTGCCGCTTCCGTCGCGGAAATCGGAGTTTCAATCCACGCACCCATGAAGGGTGCGACCAACAATGACGCGCATTATAAGCTCATGGCACAGGTTTCAATCCACGCACCCATGAAGGGTGCGACTTCCGCTAAAATATCCCATGAGACGTGGCATCAAAGTTTCAATCCACGCACCCATGAAGGGTGCGACTCAACGCCGACGGATTCATCAGCCCGTATTACAAGTTTCAATCCACGCACCCATGAAGGGTGCGACTTGGTTATGCCTTAATCAACAGTGGGGAAACGTAGTTTCAATCCACGCACCCATGAAGGGTGCGACACTCTTATAATCCATACGTACTAAATGCTTATCCGTTTCAATCCACGCACCCATGAAGGGTGCGACTTCGGGCGCCCCATCGGCGGGCTCCACCGCTGAGTTTCAATCCACGCACCCATGAAGGGTGCGACGCCTACGGCGAAGAAGAGAAAGCTGCTGTCAAGGTTTCAATCCACGCACCCATGAAGGGTGCGACGTCAAAAGTCATGATTACATCGCCACCGTTATTGGTTTCAATCCACGCACCCATGAAGGGTGCGACCGACATCGCCGAAGTCGTAGGCATAGGCGAAAAGGTTTCAATCCACGCACCCATGAAGGGTGCGACGGTCTCCTTGGTCAGCTTTTCGAGGGCTAAGTCAGTTTCAATCCACGCACCCATGAAGGGTGCGACTCCATAAAATCGCTGATTGGCAGAGACAGAAAAGTTTCAATCCACGCACCCATGAAGGGTGCGACTCATAATCAGCGCCCGGGAGGGCGCCGTGAAGGCGTTTCAATCCACGCACCCATGAAGGGTGCGACGACCTGTGTCGCTGCATTCTTCCACACGGACAAAGTTTCAATCCACGCACCCATGAAGGGTGCGACCGTCGATGAAGCGGTAGCTGCGGCGCTGACGAAGGTTTCAATCCACGCACCCATGAAGGGTGCGACAGGCAAGGAGGTGATGATATAATGGCAATGACTTTGTTTCAATCCACGCACCCATGAAGGGTGCGACCTGATGTTCCACAACGTCACCGACGGTGCGAGCGGGTTTCAATCCACGCACCCATGAAGGGTGCGACGAATTCGCCCATGACGTTGCCGGCCGATGCCACGTTTCAATCCACGCACCCATGAAGGGTGCGACTGCCATAGGGACTGACACGACCCTCGTTGAGTTGGTTTCAATCCACGCACCCATGAAGGGTGCGACAATAGAATTCGTTGAGCTCAAAACTGAGCTCAATGTTTCAATCCACGCACCCATGAAGGGTGCGACAGGCGCTGATTTATTGGAGGAATTAGAAGAAGTAGTTTCAATCCACGCACCCATGAAGGGTGCGACTTTTGCCGGCAACATCAATGGGATTGTCATCACGTTTCAATCCACGCACCCATGAAGGGTGCGACAGCAAAAGGACATTTTTATAGTCTCTTTTGCGCGTATCGATGGGGATATTTCCCCACTGATACAGTTCGTTCTTACTAAAATAGGGATTTGATTAAAATTTTTCTATCATAATCGAGGTTTTAGTCGGCTAATACGATGTTCACTATATCTTCGCACTGTCAATCTATGCCTTTCCTCCGGTTTTGCTGCACAACTTCCGTCATAGGGTTATATGTGACATCATATTAGCCGACCATGGTCAAAATCCTCGTTTTCTCTCCAGCATCCCTTACTGGATTTTTTCGCCTTCCTGATAGACTTCAATGTTGAGGCCTTCGATATTCTTCAAAGCGCTGTCATCGATGACGTAGTCGTCAAAGGTATGGGGGGCCGTAACGCCTTCTTTCAAGTTAGCCGTGATACTATGATGGACGCGAGCTGATGAGGCATTGCCCGTTTTATTGTCATGGCGTACCCAATAGAATTTCGTCATTTCAATACTGCCTTCCGGCCGAGCTGAGGAAGCATCATTTTCAAATAAGGTGACCAAGGCTTCTTTTACCTTTTCCCCATCTTCTTCGCTAAAGCCCGTTTTTTCAGCCAACTGGACGTTGATGCTGCCGACGACTTTATAGACGCCGAAGTCGACGCGATGCTTCATCCCCATCGTATCGGAGCCTTTTTTATCTCCCGGTTCGGTATTAACGCTCTTAGTAATCTGCATACTGGTAATGATTACCGGATTCAGGCTGACTGCCGTATGAATCGACACAGGCCCGCGCACACCAATAGAAACAGCATCGACCCCCGTCGCCTTTTTAAGAGCAAATACCTGACCGAAAGCCCGCACATCAGTCCAAATTTTGCAGGCTTCGTCAGCAAATAATTTTGCTCGTCCGGCATCTTTTTCTTTCATCGCCAAAGGCTTTTTCATAGATTCTTCGCTCTCTACTCTCGACCGGATACTGTCACAACCGTCGTCGCAGCGTTCGTTGGACTGAACCAAAATCCGTTCGCCCATGTCCTGCAGGCGATTGCGAATCTTGCGCTTAATGCAGACGTCAGAAATTTCGCCGTAGCCGTCGTAATCGCTGCGCGGTTGGTTGCCGTTTAAAGGATCCCCGTTGGGATTGGCATGGTCGACGGTAATGAAGCCGATAAAATCAATTTTGTTTGCTAATGTTGTCATGATAATTCCTCCCTATTCGTTTTCATCGGACTGACTCGTTGAATTATTATCTGCGCCTTCACTTTCTCTTAACGCTTTCTCTTTCTTTTGCTTTTCAATGAGCTGCTGAATAGCAAATTGCTGACTGTAAAATCCAAGCAGGAAGCGACTTCCTAAGGGATCGTCGGAGACAAAATCTTCTTCGTTAAAGAGGCTGATGATTTGAGCCAACAGCTTCCGTTCTTTTCCGCCGTATTTTTCCTGTTTCTGCATATATGGACGCAGGCGATTGTGAATGGTCATCCACGTCTTCGCCGGCCGCATGGAAAAGACCTCCATATACTTCATGGCGTTCGTAGTCCGTGAACCTCGTTCATCAAGCTTAAAAGTAGCCCGTTCCAACTGGTCGGCTACGGCCAAGATTCTCCCAAACAGATAATCCCGATTTCGATTCGTTTCATCAAGTGCCACAGTATATACCTCCTCCGGATGGGTTTCATTCCATCGATTACAAATTATGGTACAAGCAGATTCTAAAATTTCCTGCCGCCACTGATAATATTTATCGCCGGCCGATTGGCTCGCCCGGGTGACGACACGTTGGACGACACACCGTTCGATATCAAGCGGCAAAGGCCGCCCCTGTACAATGCAATAGAAGATGCGTTCAAGTTCCATCTTCATTTTCGTATCACTGACGTTTTCGCCGTAACAGGCCTTGATGAGCCTGCGCGGTGCCGGCACGCCAAAATAGCGAAGGGATGAATTCTTTTCGTTATCATATTTATGCTGAGCCCAACGGCCAGATTCATGCCACTTTTCCACGCGTTTTATAAAATCAGTTCCTGAAAACTCATCATAGTAACAAATCGACAGCCGCCCTGGTGTCGCCGCATCGAGGATCATGATATTGACCTGGGCTGTCGGGTCCTTTTCAAAATCATGATAGTAACCTGTGATAGCCTTAGTAAAACTGTCGGCCCATTCTTTAAAGGTCTCCGGCCGAGTAAGTTCCGAAGTCCCGCCACCGCGGCGGCGATGCATCAGATGATCCGTATCCGAAAAAACACCGGGAATCGGTTTCGAGCTCCAGGCCAAAAAGGTACGGCCGTCACAGGAATAGCCTTGATTACGAACGAGCCACATCAAGGCATTCATGGCCTTTTGTGACGTCTCATAGCCGATAGACACGCATTCATTGCCGCTTTCAAAGCGGCCGCGGAAGGTAAACCATTGGTTATCATTGGAAGAAATGAGCTTAGCCCCATCACCGGCAAATCGAATTCCCTTGGCGTGTTTATCGACAGGCCTCATCATCTTGCCCGTGGCGTAACACAGGTCCGGCGCTTGAGGAAATTCATGCTCAAAAAACTTTATATATTGCTGCTGCACCTGCTGGTCTTTCCACAAGTCGACGGGCTTATCCCCGCCAAGGGAAACGCGAAAACGAACCAATGCCTTTAAAAGATCACCGGTCACTACGGTGAAAATCGCCGGTTTCTCCCGATTTTTGTCTTTATACGGCCATTTTTGCATAATTTTGCCGTTATCATCGCGATAGAGGACGGGTGGATTGGCCTTGCAAAGGTCATCGATAACGTCATGTCGGGTGACGTATTTATAGACTGCTTCTACCTTAGGATCGCTGTATGGTGACTGAACCCACTTGCCTAAGAGTTCTACATACAGGGTATAAGGATGCTTTTCCTCCTTCCCTCCCTTTTTGGCTTTTTTCTCGCTATATAAGTCATAGTCACGGGCAATGTAATTCAGCCGGTCATGCAGTGGATGCGGTGACGGACTCGACGTCCGCGATGCCGAATCGGGTGTACTGGGCATAAGGGTCGGCTGTTGGTCCTTAGAAATTGGACTGGCCTGAACGAAGTTTCCCTCACCATCGACGGTGATTTCGATTTGAGCATTTTGGATGATATGCCCAATAGGCGGCAAAACCGCCTTGCTCCCTTCTACACCGGGCTTACCGGCTAAGGACGCATTTACGTCGTAGGTCTTCACTAACTGCGCAATCCAGCTCATAAGCGTTCTCCTTCCAACCCGGCGTATTCCCTTTCAACGGGGCAGATATCATCCGGGGTAAAGACTTTGGCCTTCCCTTTGCGGATATCCCGCACAAGAGTGCAGGCTTCCGGCCGAATGAAGCGGATGACGCCGTGCTCCATGACCGGCTGCCAGAACCGGACCTGCAACATGTCGCGCCCCGTTTCATCGGGATAATTAAAACCGTGGAACATCGTCCCCAAGGGAATGGCCGGGGTATCATCGTAAAATCCCGGGGCCTCGCCATAGGCGACAGGCTCGATATAGCCCTGACATTCCCGCGTGCCCAAGAAAATATCGCGGCGCCCGCCTCGTTCGACCATCCGTTTGGCAATGTTGTGGTGTTTATTTTCATTGCGGTCAGAGGCCAAGTCCGGTCGATGAAGATTGAACTCAAAGTGAGCCTTTACTTCATAGCACACGTCACTCAAGTACTTATAAATCGAGAGTTCATTGCCGCCGCCATAAACGAGAGGCTTTACGCCCCGGGACTGAGTGCGTATTTCCTTCATGACCCGCATCTCATCGATGACCCAAAAAATCGTAGGCTTCCAATAATTGCTTTCAACGATACCCTTCAAGGCCTGATAGGTCGGCACGGCGTAGGAGGCTTTTTCACCGCCCATGCGGGTAATGGGATCGGTGAATAAGGCCATCCTTCCGTACACTTTAAAGGTTATTTCATTTCTCAAAATATCCCCTCCTTACAAAATATTCAGCTCATTAGCCTGTTCTTCTAAGTTGAGACCAATGGCCGAACTATAATACTTTTCATTCAAAGCCAGTGGTCCCTGCAGGGTCTGGAAAATGGCCCCCATCCGCTGAAGCTGTTCCACTTCATAGGAAAAAGCATTGACTGTATACTGTTGAGCCTTCTTCAATAAGGCCACTAGTTTCTTAGGATCCTCAACCTTGCCATTCAGGGCGGTAATTAAATCGGCGCCCTTTCCATAAGGCACGACGATCCCGATTGTAGCCGAGTCGATGACATAAAAAGCTTTGCCGGCATCGCCGAAGGCCTGGGTATCACACAGCCAATTGAGCTCCTCAGACTTTCCTCGGTCAACACAAGCCTTGCAGCCCACCTCATTCAGGGACAATAAATCCACCAGTGTATTGCGGCTCGGCAGTTCATAGGATTTATTGAGATCGTCCTGATCATCATAATACCATTCAAAGTAGCGAGCCATATTCGTCGGCTGGAGAATGTCTTGAATATCCATGATGTGAAGCAAGTCCGCAGCCACTTTGACGCCGGTTTGGATATCGGGCAGCTTATCGAGTTTCTCCCCTTCCAAATGGAAAACCTTGACCAGTCCGTATTCCATTTCACCGTGGCGGTTGCAGCGGCCTGCTGCCTGGGCGATGGAAGCAAAACCGGCCATGGCCCGGTAGACCGTCGTGAAGGACACGTCGACACCGGCTTCGATCAGCTGTGTCGAGATACAGATGAGTCTGCGCTTCGATGTTCCACCGTGAAGGGCCGCCAAAGCCTCCCTCATGCCGTCGATTTCATACATTCGGTGGGCCGGACACATCTTAGTACTCAAGTGAATCACTTCGACGTCGTCGCCGCTCTCACCGACCAGATTTTTTACAGCCTTATAGATGTTTCGAGCTTGGCGAGTCAGATTGACGATACAGAGAACACTGCCCCGCTCCCTCGCATCGTACAGCAACCGGGGAGCTAACGTTTCCGCCGTATACAGTTCATCTTTCAAATACTCGAAACGCACCCGCTGAAAAGCCTCAAAGGTGTCGTCCAAATTATCGATCATTTCACTGTCGACATGAATGGGAACATCCATATGGTCTAATTGGGGCTGAGTAGCCGTACAAAGGACGGCCGTGACGCCAGCAAAATCCTTTAAGAAATTCATCGCCATATTAAAGATATAGGTGCATTTTACCGGCAGTGTCTGAATTTCATCGAAGATGATGATGCTGTCGGCCAAGGCCTGAAGCCGGCGGGCAGATTGACAGCTGCCGTCGAACAAGGTATTGAGGAACTGAACCTGGGTCGTAAAAATAACCGGCGTGTCCCAGCGTTCGGTCAATAACTTTCTCCAATCCCGTTCTTCCTCACTCATATCTTCCTTCGGCAATACGTTGGAATGGTGCTCTAACACGGCCTCATCAAACTGGAATACGTCGCGAATCTCCTTGGCATTCTGATCGATAATCGACGTATAAGGAATGACGACAAGAATCCGCTTTTTATGGTACTTTTTGGCCTGAGCCAGAGCAAAGCGCATGCTGGCCAATGTTTTCCCGCTCCCCGTCGGCACCGACAAGGAGTAGATGCCCGGTTTCTCCGTTCCAAAACGTTGGCAGGCATCACTGATTTTTTGCCGCTCCAAGGCAATGGTCCTGGCCTTACCGTCAGCCGGAAGGGCAAAGGAGTGAAGCCGGTCTTCCAATTTTCCGGAAAAGAGATTCCACAGCTTATCGTAGTCCCAATCCTGGGTCAAAGAGGAACCGCCCATGAACTCCGCCGTGTCCAAGCGATCAGCGTCTACGAGCCAACTAAAGAGCAGCCTTTCGACCATCCCCCAGTAAAACCAATAAATTTGATTTTGTCTTCTTTCCTCATCACAGCCAAATTCGCAAGCCGCATCGATACGATGATCGAGTTTCTCTACCTCAGCAACGGCTAATATGAACAAATCATCCAATTCCGCCGGTGACAGGACGGACTCAAAAAAATAGGCCTCTTCCTCTGCCGTTTCAACGCCTTCTTTTTGAATACGCCGTACATAATCCGACTCGCCGCGCTCACTCAAAAAGTTCGTCAAGCCCCCGTGATGAGACATAACAGAAAGACCGGCCAAATTGATAGTCTTTCTGATGTTTTCCCCTTCACGATCGTTGTAACGTTTCCACAAAAACTGAGCCCCACCGGTCGAATGGTCGATTTTGCCGCGATAGTGAGCTGCCTTTTTAGGATCATCATGGGCTAATCGAATATACTTCTGAAAAGGGATACAGTCTCCGCTCGACGTACTCTGGCTCTTAGAGAAATCATGCAAAAGGCCGGTGAGTTTCGCCAAAGCCCCCAATCCCCAAGGTGTCGCCGCCGCTTCCATCTTTTCGGCAACGTCCACCAAGTGATCTCTCACGGTCTGCTCGATAAGCCGGCCGTTCTTATCTTTTCGTAAATGTGCTACAATAGTCATATAATCTCCTATCGATACGACGTCAGGCCAATCCATGACGGTAAGCTGCAAGCCATGGACCGGTTCACGATGCTACTCCTGACAAGAAACGATTGACATATATGTATCATTTAAACTCATTATACTACTATGTAATAATTATCACAAAGTTTATTCATTAGAATTAGATAAAAATCCCTTCCCGGGTACCGCCTCCTTTTCTAAAGCAGTTGCAATTGATGATACAAAAGCCAACATCCGGTTCACGATGTGACTTTCAGCAAGAATAAATCGACATGTCATGTATCCTTTAGGCTCATTATAGCATAGTTTTATTTTAACTACAACTTATATAAACATATTTTTTCAAAAAAGATTTAATGACGCTCTACCGGCTGTATCCCTATAAAAGGGATAGCTAAACTTACAGCCACGCCCCCTTATCTCAGAAGGCTCCGCCTCACAGGACGCTGACGTTCTAATCGTGTGAGTCAGTCGATTCCCGTCGACGGCACGATCGATTTTGATTCACTCTTTATTATTTGTCAAAGGGTCCCGGCTCAAATCATAAAATAGTATCGAGGGCCATCTCGGGAAACAACGCATACGAAAAAACGCCGTCAGTCCTCTAAACGCACGGCGTTTCTATCCTTCAATAGACTTCGTTATCTTTTCGTTTGGTCACCGTCGGATGGCTGTCGATGATGATCTGGCGGCGCGGGCAAGTGGCATCGTGGTCGTTGATGATGCCGCAGGCCTGAAGATGGGAGTAGAGGGTCACGGGGCCGACGTACTTAAAGCCCCGCTTCTTCAGATCTTTGCTGATCCGTTCCGACAGGCCGTTGCTGACCGGAATCTGTCCTTTGGCATGGCCCTGGTAGAGGAGGGTCTTGCCGCCGGTGAAGCTCCAAAAGTAGTCGCAAAGGCTTCCGAATTCGTCGCGCAGTTTCTGACAGCAGCAGGCATTGTTGATGACGCCCTGTATCTTCCGAGGCGAACGGATCATGCCCTCGGTATTTAGGATGCGTTCCACATCGGCGTCGCCGTAAGCAGCCACCTTATCGTAATCAAAGTTATCGAAACACTGCCGGAAAATGTCCCGCTTGAGCAAAACGATCAGCCAGCTGAGGCCGCACTGCAGGTTTTCCAAGGTCAAATGCTCGAACATCTGCCGATCGTCGTGAACGGGGACTCCCCATTCGTTGTCATGATACATAGTATTGAGCGGATCCGTATAGGCCCATTCACAATATCCCATCTTTTTCTCCCCTTTCATGGCCCGAAAGGTTGCCCTCCCGTCGCAGTCCCCATCGAATCAGCGGCTTAGAGCCATGATAGTCCCTGTAACAGGGGCGGCAGGCCTGACGAGGCTCATTGGCAAACACATGTTTCCGTATCCTGATTATACCATCGAAGGAAGTTCCTCGCTACCGATAAGGGATGCCCTCGAGAGAAAATTTCCCATTGATTCTTTCCCAAAGTTTTGCTATAATCAGTTCAACTTCATAGGTAATGGTACTGACTGCTGCCGAGTAGTCAGAGTACGCCGTGTTCCTCATCGTCAGGTCTTAGCAGATGAGGAAACGGCGCTTTTTTTATGATAGGAGGACATGATGGATACATTCTTTTACAAAGAACCTTACGAAGAAAATGGGAAAACGATCTTAGAGGTCAATCTCTTCCCGGACAAATACTGCAATTTTAACTGCATCTTTTGCCCGGTCAGCCGAAAGTTAACCCACGTGCAAACAGAGAGTCCCGTCCCGTTAGACGACATGGCCTCGGCTATCGATGACTTACAGCGTCGTCTCGGAAACATAAAACCCGACTTGGTATTTATTAACTCCCTGGGAGAAGCCCTGCTCTTACCGGAACTCGAATCGATCATCGATACCATACACGAAGCCGGAATTCCCGTACGCCTCCTCTCCAACGGGTACCTCTATGGAAATCCGGAATACGCCAGACTGGCCGATTGCTGTGAAGAGGTCATTGGTGAATTGAAAATGGCCCACGAAGAAGCCTTCCAAAAGGCACAGCGCCCCCTTCCGGGCTACACCATCGAGCAGCACCTCGAAAATATGGCCCGATTCCGAAAAAACTACAGCGGCCGCTTCCACTTAGAAATCACGATTGTAAAAGGCTACAGTGACGACCCGGACTCCCTCGAGATTTTCCACAAGGCCGTCCAATCCATAAAGCCCGACGTCCTTCACGTCATCACCTTGGAGCCTCCCTTCGATAAAGTCTTGGCCATCGCTCCGGAAAGACTGGCAGCCATCACGGAGTGGCTGGAATCCGCCCTGCCGTCGTAACAGCAACGGGATGATTCACGAAAAGGCCCAGTTTCAAGCAAAGGAAAAAGCCGCAAGTCCTCCGACCCGCGGCTTTCATACTCAATCCAGAACAATCCCGTTCCGGCAATGTTTCTGACGGTTAATCTGACAGTGCTGCTTAATAATAATACGTCCCGTTGATACGATAGGCCCAACCCAACCGATTCATACCGTATTCAAAGATCTTATTGGGAGCCATGAGCACTGTCGTGTGATTCCCCGCCATGGCATTGGTCCGATACCGCCACATATCCGTCTTGTACTGAGCAAAGCGCCAAGTCATCACTTGATCTAATCTCCCATTTTGAACCCTTTTTACAGAGACTGAAAACCATTTCCCGGTCGCACTCATCCCATAGGCTAAGGTATCATCCATGACATAGACGTCTGCATTCTCCGCTGCCATATAGTTGACCCAAACGTCGGCAGCCCTTGAAGGACCGGTGCCGGCAAAGAAGCACATACATCCTACACAACAAATCAACAACGCCTTCCACAACGGTTTCACGACCTCATCTCCCTTGTGAATAGAACAACCTGTCAATCGTACATAGCAGCGCCTTAATAATAATGCATGCCGTCACTCGAATAGGACCATCCCAACTGCTTCATCCCATATTCAAAGATCTTGTTAGGCACCAAGACGCCGGTACGACGGCTGCCGGCCATGGTGCTCGTGTAGTATTGCCATACCGCATCGTCCTTAAAGAACCGCCAGGTCACTACCTTGTCCAACTTGCCATTTTGAACCCGTTTTACCGCCACGGCAAACCACGGTCCGTGAGAGTCTGTCCCGGAGGCTAAGATATCATCCATGACATACAAATCCACATTTTCAGATGCCCAATGATCGACCCATACGTCGGCCGCTTTAGAAGGACCGGCGCAGCCAAACAGAATCAGATATATCAACAAAAAGACCGCCAATGCCTTCCCTAACTTTTTCACACGCTTCATCTCCTTACGAATTAAAAGGTCCTCGTCCGTACATTCAGCCGCTTCTTAATAGTCACGCATGCCGTTATTAGATCAGGACCCTCCCAATCGATTCATGCCATATTCAAAAATCTTGTCGGGCACAAGGACGCCGGCACGACGGCCACTTGCCATGATACTCGCAGAATATTGCCATGCCGTATCGGCCTTAAACAGGTCCTTATACCGCCTTATCCGTGCGTTAAATAATGCCTTTTCCGCACTCTTTTAGTTCTATTATAGCATAGATATGCCGACAAGGCCTCTCAAAACGATAATTTCGCCGCTCCCCTTGTCTCAACAAAATACCCCCACACCTACAAAAAGCCGGTACAGACATCACGACAGACGCCTGTATCGGCTTTTCTCATGCAATTTTCATTTTACACCTAGAGCAGCATACCGTCCCCTTGCGGGGATTATGGTTCTTCACAATTTGGCTTTAAATTTGATGAAAACGTAGATGTATTGTTTCCGTCCCCCTATTGATAAACTCCTTTTTCCTAAAAAAGGAGTCTAATTAAATCCGGGGATTATGGTTCTTCACAGCACCCTTTACAAATGGCTTAACTAGGCCATCGAAAATAGCGTTTGCGGGGCGGATTTTATTTTTCGGCTTTTTTCTGCTTTTTCGCTGAAAATTTCTTTCAAAAAGTCTCAAAGGCCGCCGTTTCATCACATCGGGGTGGAATGGTATAAAACCGATGAAATATGTTTATATTATACCATACTTTTGAAGTTCTTTGTCGAATATCGAAAATACTTTTTGACACCGCCAGTGAAAGGATTGGCTATGATGCAGTCATACGCCGGATTGAATACGATTAGAGATTTGCACCACCTTTTTCCCCATAAAAAAAGACATAGCAACAGGCCTGGACCGAAATCACAGAGCCATGTCGCTATGTTTCATTTTTTATTATCGAAAATTATGTTAGGGAGCGACCCGAATTTCTTCAGCTGTCGCCGAGGAAGCGGCCTGAAAGGAGGCGTATTCTCCATCAGGAAAATTGTACCAAGTCACATCATGGTTATCGTATGGGCTGATGGCGATATGGGCAAAGGTGCTGTTTGGGGCCGCTCCATGCCAATGGACGACGCCCACCGGAAACGGCATCGTTTGATGTTCGGCCGCGTCGACGGCCGTAACCGGCAGCAGAGACAACATCATCATAAAAAGCAAAATCCATCTTACCATACGTCTTACCTCTTTTAAAAAAATAATCTCACTCATCCCGATTTCTTAGGCAAAAATATCCGCCATGCTCCCTTCGCGCTTATAAGGAAGAAGCCAAGGTCCCTGCTTCTTTAGCGTTTTTAGCCATGCCCATATAGGTCAGGCCATATAAGGCGGCAAAGCGTTTCATGGTAAATTCGCCGGCGTCCAGCATCCACGTTTCCGGCGCAGCTCCCTGGAAGACGAAAAAGAGTTTTTTCCCGGATAAGCTCCCTTGGGAAACCTTCCCGTAAAACCGGTCCAGTACATTTCGTACAGAGCCGCAGATATTGTGCCAGTACACCGGCGAACCGATGACGAGGACATCGGCCTTTTCAATCTTTCCGAGAACGGCGTCCAACTGGTCGCCGGGCAGGTCCTGTCCATACGCATTGATTCGGTAATCGACGAGATTCAGCGTTTCATAGGTCTGATTTTTAAGGAGTTCCGCGGCGACTTTTGCCGTATTGCCATTTTCATTAGGACTTCCGTTTATAAATAAAATGTTCATTGTATCTTCCTTTCCGGCCAGCATGAGCTGAGCCATTCAACGTTCATCATAAATGTCTGTTTCAATCTTTCATTTGCCGTTGCCAAAAGCGGACAGCTCGATTCAGCCAACCTTCGGCCACCGTCCCTTCGCCGAGGCCAAAGCCATGGGGCAGCCCGGGGAAAATTTCGATGTCGGCATCGGTTCCATTGGCCCGGATGCCTTCGATTCGCCGTTTCATGGTGCCATACCAGGCAATGCCGTCGGCCGTCCCTACGCAGTTATACGTAGGCGGTTCCTTTCCGGTGACGTCGGACAATCCGGTGTACTCCATGATGACCGCTGCCGGCTGAGGGTATGGCCTTTCGCCAAAGGCCCCCGTCCCATAGGTACCGACCCAGGCTGCCATCCGGGCGCCTGCGGAGCCGCCCCAGAGGGAATAATCGCGGATATCGACCTGAAGTTCCCTTGCATGGTCATGAATAAAGGCGATGGCCCGGGACAAATCTTCACAGGCTTCGCGGGCGCCGACGCGATAAATGAGGGCAAAGGCGTTGTAACCTCGCTTGGCAAGCTCCTGGGCATGAGGAAAACTGTCGTGCATGGCACCGACATAGACAAAACCGCCGCCGGCACTGAGAATGGCCGTCTTGCCCTGAGGCTTACCGCGGAAGAAAAATAACCCCGTGTCCTTCTTTCTCGGATCGGCGGCCTTTTCTGCCGGACTGTAGATATCATAAAAGACCCTCTCGCCGGCAAGGGCTCTCGATTTTAGCTCATTGACGAGGCTCACCGTCCGCTCCGGTCTTATATAGCTGTACCAAAGAAGGGCTTTTCCCAAATCCTTCAACGTCATGACAGGCGATAACGCCAAATCGACGGGAAACAGCAGACGGCCGAAGCCGGAAAAGGCCTCGTCCCGGATCACATCACTGATTTTTGAATTCAACGAAAACGTTTCTTCCTTCATCTTTCCATCACCTCCTTCTTCCATCATTTACCAAACAATCTGCGGCCCCATCCATCGGACCAACAGGGTAACCCCATTCCCGTACGGCATCCCGGTCAGAACGCCGACGGACAAAAAGGTTCCGTCGCCATAACAGAAGGCAGGGAAAAGCCCTGAACCGATACCGGCCGGGCTTTCCCTACCTATTTGAAATGGTTCAAATTCAGGGTCTTACTCTTACAGACGCTTCCCATAGAATTCAGCCAGTTTGTTCACGGCTTCATCAACATATTCCGGTACCCAATAGGTCCGAATGTGGCTGGCGCCTTTGATGAGGAACAATTCCTTATCGTTCGTACCGCTGGCTTTGGCAAAGGCATCTTCCGTCATGTAGAGGGTGTCGGCCTTGTCGCCGGCCATCATCAACAGCGGCTGGTCGATGAGATCCATCCGGTCTTCGACGTCAAAGGCCATGAGTTTCATGAGCGATTCCGTCGTGTAGCTGCCCGTCGCATTAGGATGGCGATGGGTCAGGCCATAGTATTCGATACCGTCGCGATAGAGCGTGTTTTCCGGAAGCTCTGCCATCTTGGCCCGAAGATCGTCATCGGTAGCATTGGGAGGCAGGAACCCTTCATAGACAATGTCGCCGGAAAGTTCTTTTTCCCGGGCATCAGCCGCTTTTTGAAGGCGAGCCGGAATGCCTGCAATATCGGCATCATGGAAGCCATTGCGCCGTACCCGACCCGAATTAAACATGGATAGGGTCGCCACGGCCTTGATACGCTTATCCGTCTGGGCCGCTGCCAGCGTATAACCACCGCCGCCGCAGATGCCGAGGGAAGCAATGCGAGCTCGATCGACCTTTTTCAGCGTAGAAAGATAATCGACCATGCCGCTCACATCTTCAATTCGATTCGACGGATAATCGCGAAGGCGCGGTGTCCCGCCGCTGGCCCCCCTGATAGTGAGCATCAGCAGCCACGGTAATATAGCCCAGTTCTGCCAGACGCTGGGCGTACAGGCCGGCTACCTGTTCCTTACTGCCGCCGTTGGGATGAGCCACAGTGATAGCGGCATACTTCTTATCGCTCTTTTCATCATAATCAGCCGGCAAATAGAGGTTGGCCGCCACTTTGATACCATCCACTTCATATTCTACAGGGCGAATATTCACCTTGCCCGGTTCATTCTTTTCAATGGCATTGCCGTAAACGAGGCCGAAGGGATTCTCATTCGGCGAAGCGGCAACTGCCGTATTTCCATTCATACCCATCATCATCAATCCTCCCATCAAGGCTATCATGAACATCTTTTTCTTTATACCTATTTTCATACAATCTTCTCTCATTCATAAGAGTTCAGAAGAACTTACCGCTCTTCATGAACCAAGGATATCAACCGGTAGTAACTACCTGTCAAGTCTTTTTTGGAGAATTTTTTCATTTCGACAGAAAAGATTTCCTTCCGAGATCATCCGCTATCGCTTAGGCTATCTGGGAACCGAGGCCGAAAGTCAGTCAGAATCAGAAAAAGCGCCGACTTCCATGATTCGATCAGAGAAGACCTTTTCCGGCGTCGCTGACATGCCGCAGTCCCGATTTCCGTTCATCGTCTCGATGGAGATGAGGTTTGTATTCCGGTTCCCCCCGTAACACGCCTTCAACGTAGGCCTCAAAGTTGGGATAGCCATTATACTTATCTTCTTTTCGTTTGCCGCGCATCGGTCGTCCGTTGCTGTTCTTTAGAATAGCGGCAATGTAGTTGATATTATTGACCTTGTTTTCGTGAGCCATTTCAATGGCCGTACAAGTGGGCTCACTGCCCCACAGGTTTTCCAAGGTGATCAATCGATGGGCAAAATCGCCCTGCATGGGCCCAAAGAGATTCTGATACGTTTGGACCGAGGCGTAGCCTGTCACGGCCTTGAGCGTCGTCACAGCTTCGCCTGTAAGGGCTTTTGGTTCTCTTTGAGGCTCTTCCCTTTCATCAGTATCAGGGATCTCTTCCTGCGGCATGTCATCCGCCTTTTCGGCTATGACAGCTTCTTCGACGAGCTCATCGATGGGCAGGACCAAAGCTTTCTCTTGACAAGACTCGATGGAATCTTGGCCGAAAGCCTCGATGAGCGTTGCACCGGAAGTTTCGATGATGGGACTGTCTTTCGGAAGGCCTTCTGGTTGAGTTTCTTCCTCTTGAACCAGGCGCTGCCGCTCCCGATAGCGGCGAACCCGTTCATTAGTCTGCTCCCTTCGCCTCTCGTCGCGGTGAAAGCTTTGCAGCTCATCCCAGATAAGGATGCGGATCATACCCGTTTCGTCGCGTTCGATGAGGTCGACCTGCTCGAGGGCACGTAATCCGTTTTCAATAAACGGCTGGCGGCGGTGCAGGCTCTTAGCAATGAGCTGCGTCGTAAGGGGCTCGGTCTCCGACACGTAAATCTTGCCGTCGTCATTGACCATCCCGGCCATATCCTTTAAGAAGAACCATAAGACGATGTACGAATCGCCATTGGGAAGGTTCATCAAATAAAGAATACGGGGATCTAAAAAGAGTCCCACTTTCGTTTTCAGCCATTGTAATTTTTTCATTGCCAGCACCTCTTTTTTCATTTTGGGAAATGTCTTGCGAAATTACCCCTCTATATACATAAGAGAAAAATAAATCGAAATGCGTCACAAATTTTCGCCAAAATGCCGTTTTTCGTTTTATCTTTTCTTGAAAAAGCAACGTATTCCAAGGATAAAGTTTGTTTTATCACGACTTTATTCTTGACTATCAAGTGTTATCCACGAAATACCTAAAGTTTTCTGAACTTTTAGAAATTTGTAAATTAATACATTTGTCCATTTCACACATACAATTTCAGCAAAAAATTAGACAACGCCGTCCCCGTTCCAAACCTGCCTTTTCTGCCGTCAGGCCCTTTCATTTCCGGCAGCGCCTGTTTCATCTTAGAATGGCTCTTTAGAAATTCCCCCTATAGGTATAAGACAAAAAAAATGCCAATCGTCCACCCCCTATTTTGATAAAGCATCATTTCTCATTTTATCTTTTCTCGAAAACACATGAATTTTCAAAAATACGGATTGTTTATCCATGATTTTATTTTTGACTATCAATCATTATCCACGAAATACCTAAAGTTTTCTGAACTTTCAAAATTTTACAAACTAATACATTCGTCCATTTCACGCATACAGTTTCAGCAAAAAATCTGACAAGGCCTTCCCCCATTCCAAATCTTCCTTTTCTGCCATCGTGCCCTTTCATTTCCGGCAGCGCCTGTTTCATCTTAGAATGGCTCTTTAGAAATTACCCCTCTATTATACTAGGACAAAAAAAATGCCAATCGTCTAAAGTTTTTTTCAAACTTTTTCCCCAAAAGCCGTCATTTTCCCATTTAATTTTTCGTATTCCCCCTTATTTCAGTTGATTATATCTATTTCTGACTCAATGCATTTTGAATGATAAGGCTAGCATTCAAATACTTAACGTTTTCTGAACTTTCAAAAAATCGCAAATTAATACATTTATCCATTTCCAGTATACATTTTTTTTAAATAAGACAGACTCATCGAATCAGAGAAAGGAAAATTCTTATCCCGATTTCCCCTCTTCCCTTACTCAAAATCAGGCTGAAAAAATTTATAAAATTAAAAAATATCATGTTTCCCTTATGCCGCTCTCATCATCTCTTCATCTTCTCTTTTCTTATTCTTGTCTTGTATCTTATCTCTTCTATATCTTATCTTCTTCTCTTCTTATCTTCTCTTTCTGTAACGCGTTACACCTCGTCGAAAAGGATAATTTCAAAATCCTCGTCTATCGCAGTACAAAGCCATTTAACAGAATTTCATTTGATTGGCAAATCGCCTTATTACGCCCTTATTCTTTCCATATAAAGAACAGAAAGACTTGAGTAAGTTCATCTTTATAGATCTGAATACAATAAAAAATGCCGATACAACACATCCCAGTCAGATGCCTGTACCGGCTTTTCTCATACAATCTCTTTGTTCAATCTTTCGACAAATCTTCTAACCGCGTCTTTAGAAAATCTTCAACGGCGTCTGAAAAGTCGATGCCGCTTCTTTCTGAGAGGACCGCCAGCCACCAGACGCATCCTTCTATTTTAGACGGCAGGATGGCTTGATCGTCACTGGGCCAGCGCCCTTCTTTGGCCATGATGTGGCGCCCGACGAGGCCGGCATCGGTCAAAAAGGCCAGGGCGTCTTTTTCGGTCGTCCATTCGTTCCCATGAAGCTGCCGTTCTAAAGCATGATATTTCTTACCACTTCTTGTTCCTTCTCGATTTCGAGAAGGTTCAAAATTCCCGGTAGTGACTGTGACTCATCGTGCCGCTGCGATTCACGTTGTCCTCTCTTGCCATCCGGGCCTCGTATCCTAAAAGCGGCAAATCATCGCGGCCCTCTCCCGAATCCTCTATAAATTTCAAGGAAAAAGGACCCACCGTCGTTATGACGCTGAGTCCCTTTCTCACAGATTCATTGATACCTTATTCTTGAAGAGGGTGTAAGATAAAATTCCTGCCGGAAATTCCTTTCTTTATTTGTCCTTCTTATCTCCCGTGTATTCAATGACGATGATGGCGCCCTTATTTTCCATTTCGGTAATGGGCTTGCCGTCTTTACCCATAGCATTGCCGCCGTTATCCGTAGCCACGTAGATTTTTGTCGTATCCGGGCTTACGAGGACATTGCGGTACCGGTTATTGGTCTTGAACATTTTTTCTACATCGCCCTGGACCTGTTCGCTCTTGCCATCGAGTTTCACACGATAGATGGCGCCGCTCTTAAGGGTCGTAATGAGCAGGGAATTCCGCCACTCTTTAATTTTCCCGTTTTCCGGATAGTAGGCAACGCTGGAAGGAGCGATGGTCGGCCAGCCGATGTAGTAAAGGGGCGCATAGGTTTCATCGGCAAAGTTATAGCCATTACGGACAACATTAAAGGATTTGAGCGGATCTTTAAGATTCGGGGCATCAAAGTCGGTTTCCTTCTGAGTCGGAACGCCTGCCGGAATGTTGTTTGGATCGAATTTTTCCTGTAATTCTTTGGGCGCCTTGGAATAGTTGGCATACACATAGGATTCGTTGTCTCTGTAGCCTGCAACATAGGGCCAGCCATAGTTGCCGCCTTTTTCAATGAGGTTCAGCTCATCATCCGTAGACGGGCCGTGCTCTGTCGCAAAGAGCTTATCCCCTACAAAGGCAAGGCCCTGGGTATTGCGGAATCCATAGGCATATACATGGCTGCGAACACCATTTAATACGGGGTTGTCAGCAGGAATGGAGCCGTCTTTATTGAGACGCAAAATTTTCCCCGGATAGAGGCTGTAATCGTTAGCAGCAACCTGCGCTGCCGTCGGCAGCATCTGCGCCTGGATTTCCTTGGCTACGCGAAATCCCTGATTATTCCCTTGGTCACCGATGGTATAGTAAAGCTTGCCGTCGGGGCCAAAACGCAGGCGACCGGAGTTATGGTCGACGCTTGCCGGCAGATTATCGAGGATAGCCGTTTCATCACGGAGCGTCTCGGTCTTCGGATCATAGGTCATGCGGACAATACGGGCATGCTTTTCACCATTGACTTCATAAGTATACGCCGTGTAGACATAGTTATTCCCCTTAAGGAACTGCGGATCCAATGCCAGCCCCAGAACCCCTTGATGCGGCGGCGCTGCCACGGCATTTTTGAAGGTATACAATACCGTATGCTTACCCGTTTTGGGGTCGACCTTAGAAATCGATTTCGACTGCCGTTCCGTTACCCACAACGAATTGTCCGGTCCCCAAAGGACTTCCCAGGGAGAACCAAGACCATCGACAAGGACCGTAGCCTTGAAGGGCTCTGCAATATTTACCTTGTCTCCATGAGCTGCCTGAGCCACCATACTGAAACCGGCCGTTGCGGTAATGGCAAGGCTGCAAAGTACTGCTGCTGCTAATTTCTTCATAACGAATCTCCTTTCAAATGAAATTTTTTATACTCAGATATCTCGAATCGGCCATATCCGACTAGAGGTATCCACATACCAAACAGCACAAAATGTCACATCTTTGGGTACATTATATGCTACTGAATGGTCATTATTTTCCAATCCAGTATTATAATCAATTCGTTATCATACTACTGATTATACTAAAAAACTATCTACAGAGCAATTATCCGCCTTAATTACTTATGTAAATCCGCCGTCCGGCCTTCATCCCCCACCTTAGAGGGGGAAGACTTTTCGCGGAGAGGTTAAATTTTCCCCACAACTATGTTACAGTCGCTTCCACCCGTAAAAGGGTGGCTCGACGGGAGGCGTAAGCCTTTATGGCTAAAAGTCAGCCTCTCAAGGTGCTGGCTTTCACTTTGTTCAAGCCACGGTGCGCGTAGCCCTAAAGTAATTCCCTCCTCATCGCTATGAAAAGACGGGGCTTCATCCTAAATTTTCTGGAAAACAAACTTGAGTATATGAGTTATATCTCATACAATATAGATAGGAGGAATTACACGAGCCTTGTTTTTCTTTTATGTAGGAGGAAAAATCGTCGTTACTAACGGCTTTACTAAAAAAACACAGAAAACGCCACCAAAAGAAATATCTCTGGCACAAAAGCGTCGAACCGATTACATTCGCCGAATGGAGGAATTAACATGAAACGCTTAACAGACTTTAAAGCAGAACAGATGAAAGACCCTGCTTTTGCTTCTGCTTATATGGAAGTTGAACCCGAAATGAATATCATCCGGGCTATCGTGGACACAAGAATTGCTCAGCATCTTACCCAACAGGAATTAGCCGAGAAAACAGGTATTGCCCAAACAGAAATCAGCCGAATTGAAAATGGCAGTCGAAATCCTTCCTTAAAGATTTTACAGCGCCTGGCTGACGGCATGAACATGGTTTTAAAAGTGTCTTTTGAGCCGAAAAAGAAAAGTCAAGTATAAAGAGCTAGCTGCATACGAAAGTGCAACTAGCTCTTTACCATTATAGAGTTATAAGGGCCACGGCTTCAATATGGTGAGTCCGAGGGAACATATCGACGGGCTGTACTTTTTATGTCTGACAGCCGTTTTCTTTTAGGGGATCCAGGTCGCGGGCCAGGCTCGCCGGGTTTCAGGAGACGTAGGCAACGCGTTTCGGTTACTTCTTGTAAATTCATGCTGTCCCCTCCTCTGCAAACGAGCAGTAGATCATCGCGGTCTAATCCCGAATCAGATATAATTTTCAAGCAAAAAGACAAGTCCTCCCCTGCAGATTTTCTGAAAATTTTGTATATAAAAAGGCTCTCAATCATCTATTTCACCATAGTGACTGAGAGCCTCGCTTCATGACATTAAACTGGGATGTATCCGCTTATGTACTCACAAATCCATTTCCATTTTGACTTCCATAGTGGGAGTTCCCGTTGTACTCCACTCGGTATTTTCAACGGATTCCACCGTATGAAATCCCATTTTTCTGATGCTCTCCCCTTTTCAAATTCCGAAGGATGCAGAATCACTCGTTCTTTACTTTTCCCTTGTAATGAGGGCCACGGCTTCTACGTGGTGGGTCTGGGGGAACATATCGACGGGCTGGACTTTCTTTGCATGGTAGCCGTGGTCGTTTAGGTAAGCCAGGTCGCGGGCCAGGGTTGCCGGGTTACAGGAGACGTAGACGACGCGTTTTGGTTTGCTGTTGGCGATGGCTTTTAAGACCGGTTCGCCGCAGCCGGCACGAGGCGGATCTAAGACGATGACGTCGGGACGGACGCCGTTTTTAATGAGTTCGGGCAGTTTATAGATGGCGTCGCCCAGGATGAATTGGGCGTTGCCGATTTTATTGTCCTTGGCATTGCGGACGGCGTCGCGGATGGCCGAGTCGACGATTTCGATACCGTAGACTTGTTTGGCTTTCTGAGCTAAGAACAGGGTGATCGTCCCCGTGCCACAGTAGACGTCGGCGACGATTTCCCCGCCTTTCAAATCGGCAAAGTCGAGGGCCGTTTCATAGAGGCGCTGGGCCTGTTCGCTGTTGACCTGGAAGAAGGACTGGGCCGAGATATGGAAGGTCAAGGAGCCGATGGAATCGTGAATGGTTCCGCTGCCGTAGATGGTCTTGGTCTTATTGCCTAAGATGACGTTGGTATGGCGTTTGTTGACGTTTTGAACGACGCTTTTGAGGCCCGGCACGTCGCGGCGCAGGTACTGGACCAGGTCTTTCATATGGGGAACCATGTCCGACGCCGTCACCAGGCAGACCATGACTTCTCCTGTATGGACGCCGACGCGGCCCATGATATGGCGGACGATGCCCGTCCGGGCGTCTTCGTCGTAAGCGGGAATCTTGAAATCCTTCATCCACTGGCGGACGGTGGCGGCGATGACGTTATTGCCTTCTTTTTGAATGGCACAGTTTTCGACGTCAATGACTTCGTGCGTGGCAGCCGCAAAACAGCCGATGGCGACGTTTCGCTTGCCCGCAGCGGCTACGGGAAACTGCATCTTATTGCGGTAGTTCCACGGCGTCTTGGCGCCGAGGACGGGCAGGACGTCGACGCCCTGCAAATGACCGATGCGTTCGATGGCGTCTTTTACCTGCTGGCGTTTTTCCTTCAGTTCGCCGTCATAACTGAGGTGCTGGAGCTGACAGCCGCCGCAGCGTTCGTAGACGGGACAGGGCGGCTTTTCCCGATCCGGTGACGGGGTCAGGATCTCTTCTAAGACCGCCGTCGCATAGGTCTTCTTGACCAGCGTAACCCGGGCCCGCACCGTTTCACCGGGAATGGCCAAGGGCACGAAGACCGTAAAGCCTTCATAGCGGCCAATGCCTTCGCCGCTCGTTCCCAGTCTGGCAATAGACAGCTCATAGGTTTTCCCCTTCTGCACAGGGATTTGCCGTGTTTCTTTCATAAGCTTCCTTTCTTGGCAAAGGCCCCCCTGCCCCTCTCCGAAAAGAGAGGCAGCAACGGGTGTCTGCCTTGCTGTTTATAAGATGATGTCACTGACGACAGGTTCCTGAACGGCAGCCTGTTCGTCGGTTACGATGATATGGTCGGCGACGCGCTGAGCAAGAATCATCATATCGGCGTCTTTTTTTCCATATAAGGTGAATAAGGCTTCGCCGGGCCGCACCGGATCATAGAGTTCTTTAAAGAGGCGGATGCCGACCATGGGCTCGATGGCGTCTTCTTTCCGGGCCCGACCGGCGCCCATTTCCATAGCGATTTCACCGAGGGCTCGGCCGTCGATGCGGGTGATATAGCCGCCGTCGGTGCAGACCGCCGTAAAGACCTGGTCGGCCTTGGTTAAGGGGCGCTTACCGATCCACGACGTGCTTCCTCCTTGGGCCTTGATGAATTCTTTAAACTTGGAAAGGCCCTTGCCGGAAGCGATCAGTTTTCGGATCATAGCCCGTCCCTGTCCTTCATCGGCTGCCTTTTGGCCGACGATGAGCATCTGGGCCCCTAAGGCTTCGACGACTTCCATGAGGCGCCGGCCGCCTTTCCCGGACAAGGCTTCGACGGCTTCGTCGACTTCAAGAGAATTGCCGATAGCCGTCCCCAAGGGAGCCGACATGGACGTAATGACGGCCCGTGTCGGACGGCCGGCCAGGCGGCCGATGCTGACCATGATCTCGGCCAGTTCACGAGCCCGTTCTTTAGTCTTCATAAAGGCTCCGTCGCCGTATTTGACGTCGAGGACGATGGCATCGGCGCCGGAGGCGATCTTCTTGCTCATGATGGAACTGGCAATGAGGGGGATACTTTCGACGGTCGCCGTCGCATCGCGCAGGGCATAGAGCAATTTGTCAGCCGCTGCGATTTCGCCGGACTGGGTAATGAGGGACAGACCGACGCGGCGCACTTGTTCTAGGAACTTTTCTTCCGGCAGGACAATCTGAAAACCGGGAATCGATTCCAGCTTATCGGCCGTTCCGCCCGTAAAGCCCAGTCCCCGGCCGCTCATCTTGGCGACGGGCACGCCGGCGGCAGCGACGAGGGGCGCGACGATGAGGGTCGTCGTGTCGGCAATGCCGCCCGTACTGTGTTTATCGACTTTGATGCCCGGAATAGAGGACAGATCGACGATGTCGCCCGATTTTGCCATAGCCAGGGTCAATTCCGTCGTCTCTTCGTCGGTCATGCCTTGAAGATAGATAGCCATGAGCCAGGCCGCCGCCTGATAGTCGGCAATGCGGCCTGCCGTGTAATCGGCGATGAAGCGGCGAATTTCTTCACCGGTCAAAACCTTTCCGTCCCGTTTATGGGCGATGCAGTCCATAGGCCACATAGGATCACCTCAGTTCTGTTAAAAAGCTGGTTCCGAATTGAAGGCCCGTCAGGCCGAAATTATCCATGATGGTCATGCCCAAATCGGCATAGGTCTTGCGGATACCGAGGTCGACAGCGTCGTTAAGAGACGGGCTGTAGGCCAGGACCGGGACGCGTTCGCGGGTGTGGTCCGTGCCGTGCCACGTCGGATCGTTGCCGTGGTCGGCCGTAATGATCAGGAGTTCGTCATCCTGAATTTCTGCCATAAGGGGCCCCAATTCCGTATCGAAGCTTTCCAAGCATTCAGCATAGCCTTTGACGTCACGGCGGTGGCCGTACATGCTGTCGAAGTCGACGAAGTTAGCCATGAGGAGGCCTTTATCGCCGCGATGGGCAGCTAATTGTTCCCGCAGGGCTTCCATGTCTTCGTGATTATTGGCCGTGTGATACGATTCCGTAAGGCCGATATGGGCGTAGATGTCGCCGATTTTCCCGACACCGACGACGGCATAGCCTGCTTCCGATAAGTAGGAAAAGGCCATTTTCCGCTTCGGCAGACGGCTGTAGTCGCGGCGGTCGCCGGTGCGGACAAAGTTCCCCGGTTCCCCGACGAAGGGACGGGCAATGATCCGGCCGACTTCATAAGGGCCGACGCAGACTTCGCGGCGCGTAATGTCGCAGATGCGGTACAATTCTTCTAAAGGAATGACGTCGTTGTGAGCGGCGATTTGAAAGACGCTGTCCGCCGACGTATAGACGATGGGCTTCCCCGTCTTGAAGTGTTCGGCGCCGAGGCGGGCGATGATTTCCGTACCCGAAGCGATTTCATTGCCGATGTAGCCGTATCCCGTCTTTTCCGTAAAGGCGTCGAGGAGATCCTGCGGGAAGGCGTTATCGAAGGTCGGGAAGGGATTTTCGACGGGGTTCCCCATAAATTCCCAATGACCGCTGGTCGTATCCTTGCCCATGGAAATTTCTTCCATGAGGCCGTAAGAACCGACGACGTCCGTATCTTCATGATGGATGTTGGCGACCTTCCCGAGACCCATGCGGCGCAGATTGGGCAGGCTCAAGGGGACGTTAGCGTCGATGTGACCGTACGTATCGGCCCCTTTATCGCCGAAGCGTTCGGCATCGGGGGCTCCGCCGGCACCGACGCTGTCAGTAACGATGACGATGATGCGATTGAATTTCATGTGCTCCCCCTTCCTATAATCCCGGCAGATATTTGCGGGCCTTGGCAAAAGCGGCAATGGTCTTGGCATCGGTAATTTCGTTCTTATCGATGAGGGCTTCCACTTCCTGGGGCGTATAGTATTCGACGTTCATGAATTCATCGTCGTCAAGGTGCTGTTTGCCCTTTTCAAGGCCTCTGGCCAAATAGAGGTAAATCCGTTCGTTGCAAAAGCCGGGCGACGTATAGACGTAGCCCATGGGCAGGATTTCTTTGGCCGTCACGCCCGCTTCTTCTTCCAGTTCCCGAGCGGCGCAGTAATCCGGCGATTCGCCGTCGTGTTCGATCTTCCCGGCCGGCACTTCCAGCATGGCTTCTGCCGCAGCATAGCGATACTGGCGGACGAGAATGATCTTGCCGTCATCCGTAAGGGGCAAAATAGCGCAGGCCCCGAAATGCCAAACGGCTTCGCGAGTGGCCGTCTTCTTTTCCCCGCCCTGACCGTCGTCAATGGACACGGTGTCCACCGTTACGTGGAGCACCCGTCCTTTCATAATCTCTTTACGGGAAACGAGGGTTTCCTTACTAATGCTCATAGTATCATCCTTTCAAAAAAAAGCTTCCCGAACTCCGCTGCTGCGAACCCGAGAAGCTTTCTATTCCAACGCCGACAGCAAGCCGCAGGCT
>UMFV01015937.1_pt1 | contig 55172 bp, 60 predicted proteins | sample 1965101 | NCBI WGS metagenome assembly UMFV01 (sample SAMEA4836055, study PRJEB28245) | human gut metagenome | biome: gut microbiome; material: fecal sample | place: Denmark | collected 2008 | reverse complement strand
TCGAGCAGGTCGACCTCATCGAACGCGACGAAACGGGTATGATTCGCATCCTTATCTGGGATGAGTTGCAGAGTTTTCATCGAGATGAGAGGCGAAGGGAGCAGACCAATGAACGGGTTCGCCGCTATCGGGAGAGGCAACGCTTGGCTCAAGAGGAAGAAGCTCAAACAGATAGTCTTCAAGAAGAAACGGCTGTCGGTGAAACTTCCCATGAAGACTTCCGCAATATGCCGGACGAAGAACCGGTTGCCCTGCCCATCGATGAGCTCGTCGAAGAATCTGTCGTAGCCGAAAAGGCGGGTGACATGCCGCAGGAAGAGATTCCTTCTACGGATAAAGGGGAAGAGCCTCAAAGGGAACCAAAAGCCCTTACAGGCGAAGCTGTGACGACACCGAAGGCCGTGACAGGCTATGCCTCGGTCCAAACGTATCAGAACCTCTTTGGGCCCATGCAGGGCGATTTTGCCCATCGATTGATTACCTTGGAAAACATGTGGGGCAGTAAGCCCACTTGTACGGCCATTGAAATGGCTCACGAAAACAAGGTCAATAATATCAACTACATTGCCGCTATTTTGAAGAACAGCAACGGACGACCGATGCGCGGCAAACGAAAGGAAGATGAATTCCATGGCTATCCCAACTTTAATGAATACGTTGAAGGCGTGTTACGGGGCGAACCAGAATACAAACCCCATCTTCATCGCAACGCTGAAGGAAAATCTGGGCTCCGACATATCGGTGACCCAGGCGAAAACCTTGGCTAATCGTCTTGTCTCCTCTTATAAATTTTCGCCGTCCATTTCTGAAATCGTTGCCGAATGGAAAGCGATGCGAATGGCGGGAAACCGCCGCGTCTACGAGGCGACACCGGTCTCTGCGACGATGAGCCCGGAGACGAAACGGCGCGTGACGGAGACCATGGATCGGATCCGGGAAAACAGGCCTAAAGAATATGGGGCCATGAGTTCCCATGTGATGGACTTCGCCCGCCAATTCTTCCCCGATATCAGCGAAGCGACAGCCCGGCGCAACTGCCTCGATATCATGAACTGTATGAGTACCCGGGAGGCGGAAATCGCTGCCGGAAGTCCCTACCGTACCTATATGGAATTGAATGATAACGGCATGATTACCTTAGTCATCCGTAAAATTGCATAAAGAAAGGAGACACTATGAACCAACTCTTTCGTTTCTTACGAAACCTCGACAAGAGGAAACTCATCTTCATCCTGCAAAGGGCCAGTGCCATCCTGCTTCCCATCAGGCCTTATGCCGAATGCGGGCGGACCGATACCTGTCCTTGTCCTTATAAAAAGAAAGCCATTCAGGGCATTGCCATCGGCGGCCAAACGGCCAGTGTAGAAATCGGAACGAGAAGTGAGTTTTAAGAAAGGAGTATCATGAAAGTCTATGTGAACGCCGGTCACGACCGGCAGCTTGATTCGGGCGCCGTCAATCCGCGCCTGAACCTCAGGGAATGCGACGCAGCCTATGAATTGGCCTGCCTCGTCATGTCCTATCTGAAAGACAACGGCATTGCCGTCTGCTTTGGCCAGAACGACGACCTCTATGCCGTCTGTGATGAGGCCAACGGCGAAGACTGCGACCTCTTTATTTCCCTTCATTTCAATGCTTTCAATGGCAGGGCCAGCGGGACGGAAACGCTGATCTCGGGCTCTACGGGAAGCCTCATGCTGGGGCACTGTATCCAGTCCAATCTGAAAGCCGTCTTGAATTTGCCCAACCGGGGCCTCAAAGAACGGCCGGGACTCTTCGTCCTGCGCAGTACCATGATGCCCGCCGTTTTGGTCGAAGTCTGTTTCCTTGACAACGACTCTGATTGGCGCCGCTACGCCGCTCATAAAGATGCTGCGGCCAGGGCCATTGCGACGGGCATCATGCACTACCCGGCCCAGATGAAAGGGGCAGCTCTTTGGGGCGAAGCCGCTTGACTATGTTTGATGTAACGGGTGCATACCCGGTTCACACTTAATTTTTGAAGAAAGGAGGCATGAACCATGGCAGAACGCAGTGCAGTGTCCAGCAAATTGAAGCTGGTCTTGTCCTATCAGGACGACTACGGCGAAACGCGGAGCAAATCGGTACAGATGCGCAACCTCGTCATCAATGCCGACGCAGCCAATGTCATCACGGCTGTCGACGCAATCGGCACCTTGTACGAGAATCCCATCGTGACCGTTCGTGAAGTCGTCGAAAACGAGATCACGGGCTAAGGAAAGGCCTTCGGGTCTTCCGGCAATCTAAACAGAAAGGAGAGAAAACAATGGCTATTAAATCGGAAACGAAAACGCTGCGCCTGACCTTCGTCGACGGCATTAACAAAAACGTCAGCTATTCCATCGCTTCGCCGAAGGCTGACCTCGACAAAGCGACCGTCGATGCAGCAGCCAATGCCATCGTCGATTCGAAAATCTTTGCGACCGACGACGGCGGCAACCTGACGGGCTTGAAGTCCAGCCAGATCGTAACACGTAAAGTCGAAACGCTCGAATAAGCGTTGTCGTAATACAGGGGGTACCTTGGGCGGCATGTGCCGCTCAGGGTATTTTCCGTATCTGGAATTTTTATGAGAATTTTTAATAATCAGTGAGGGGTGTTTCTAATCTAAATTTTAAGTAAGGAGATGTTTTCATGACGATTCAATTAAGACAGTGCATCCGTGCGGCACAGCGCGGCGATAAATTGGCAGCAGAAGAAGTGATTCGGGCATTTAAGCCGTTCCTCAATAAGCAGGCTAAGCAATATCAGAAACAGTATCGTCGGCATTATCATAATTTTTATGAAGCCCTTTCTACTGCGTATCAAGGTGCCATGCACTGTATTCTTCACTATGATTTAGAGCAGACGGCGACGGTGGCTGAAGTGATGGCGGCCTCGGTACGTAATTATTTTCGTCGTGAATCCTATGGACATCAATGTTATTGTGACAGAGTAGAAAAAAATGTCTTTGAAAATGATGGAGTGACTGATTTACCCGAAACGGCCTTGGCCTCCGAAGGAGACTGTCCGGAATATCGGTATTTTCAGAATGAACTCGGTCAGGACTTAACCCTTGCCTTGGAAAAATTGCCGGAACTTCAGCGTCAATTGGTCTTATATCATTGTGTGGATGGTTATTCTTATAGACAACTGGGCGAAGAATACTGCCTCAGCAAAGCGAATGTCGGATACCACGTCAACCGCGGATTGGAGAAGCTGAGAAGGCATCTGAACGAGAAAGGGCCGGTTGGTTAGTTTGACTGAAATCTAGAAAAGTCTTGGATTTATTGTTGTGAATCCAAGACTTTTTTTGAGGTATAAATATAATATTGTGACGAATAAGTTACAGTATGGTATAATCAAGACAGTTTGAATAGGAAGGATTTGACCAATGAGTACCGAAAATTGTCTTCTTGACAAAGAAAAGCATATTCCTGGATTTTTTTATATTGATTTCAGGCGGATTGATTGGATAGACCTTGCCAAGGGAATTGCTATTCTGTTAGTCATTATCGGTCATACCGTGAAGTTTGACAGTATGACACGAAATTTTATTTTTTCCTTCCATATGCCTTTGTTTTTTGTTTTATCCGGCTATACCTATAAATTTGCAGAAAATCAGCAGGAATTTTGGATTCATGTGAGAAAGGGAATCAGGCATTTGCTATTGCCTGCAATTCTGATATCTGTAATTACCGTTTTCGCACCGTGGGTAATGGGGAGTGAACATTCTTTTTCTGCGTTAGGGATGAGGGCACGAAGCGTAGGAGAGGCCTTTTGGTGGGCTTCCGGAGTCAAGGTGAATTCACATCCCGGATTGGGAGCCGTGTGGTTCTTGATTTCTCTGTTTTGGGCAAAAATTATTATTGATGGCATCCATTTGCTCTTTCCCGGTGAGAACAAGGGCTATATCTACACCTTTGTGGGAATTTTGGGCGTTTTTCTTGGCATCCGGGGAATGTGGCTTCCTCAAAATTTGGACGTAACGTGTGTGGCTGTTCTGTTCATGTCTGTGGGCATGTTGTGGAGGCAATATGCTGAAAAAATAAAGGAATATGAAGTGGTTTTATTTTTTGGCTCCGTTGTCTTTTGGCTAACTTGCCTTCATTTTAATATATATATTGAATTAGCAGCACGGCATTACCCCTATTTAGCCGTTTCCCTGGTAGAAGCTGTTTGCGGATCCTATGCCTTTTGCTGTTTTTGCAGAGCGCTTGTGGCAAACAGAGCCGTTACTTTTGCGGGTCAGTTCATTGGAATGCATACGCTGTTAATCTTTGGCCTTCATTGTTTAGATTGGATTGTTCATCCGTTATGGAACTCGCCTGTCATTTGGCAAGCTTCGGGTATGCGTATCTTGATTGTTTTAGCAGCCGGAATGGCAGTGTATAGTATGCAGTATATATGGAAATATTGGCATTTATTTTTTTATAGAAGAACGTAAAACGAGTCCGATATCATTGATATAGGGCTCATTTTTTTTTAGGCTATATGGTTTCTGAAGTTCATGGTTTGAAAATGAATGAAATACGCGATTCCTGAAGCTGGGATAATCGTGCAGCAGCGCATGTTCGTTGATTTTTTCCTGCGTCTGGATAGTATTTATCATTATTTTACATTATGAAATCCTATTGTCAGAAACCGCGAGTTCTTTTTTTGAATAAAGAATGGTATAATGAATACTATAAGGTCTTAATGAAGGTAGCCGGCCTTTAACACCTGGCTATGATACCTTAAGGTATATAAGATTTTAGTCAAGCTTCCACACCTGTGAAGCTTTTTATTTTGGCTTTTAATGAAACTGTATTCGCTTTATCATCCGCTGTGCGGTCTTGAGTACCTATAATAAAGTGATGTTATTTGCGATATAAATTTTATGGCTGGAGATTCGTTTTGAATTTTAGACCTATCTTCATAGGAAAGAGGAGCTTGTTGTAATGGCAGAAAAAATTACAAAGCGTATCCCGTTTTATCCTTGTTATCCCGTAGTGATGGTAGCGGTTGACTATGTTGCTATTGTCATTTCCGTGTATCTTGCTATATATGCTCGTAATGGGATCATGTTTATGACGGGCACGACGCTGCATATCCCGGCTGTAAAAATCTATGTCCTGATTCCCTTAATCTACATATTATTTTTACAGGCTCAGCAGTTATATACGGTTCGTGAACCTTTTTATGCCCTTATGCGGCGGATTATGCATGCATCGACTTATGCGATGGGGGCGACGATTGCGGTCATTTATTTTTCGTATTTGGCAGAGGCTACGTCGCGATTGTTCATGGGTGTGTTCTGGGTTACAAGTATTATCTTGTTGTTATTGATTCGCTATATCTGCCTGCGTATTTTTGAGAAGATCGGCGTTTTTCAAATTCCACTGCTTATTATTGGAGCCGGTCAAACCGGGGAGCTGTTTTATAAAAATGTTTTGAAAGACTCGTGCATGAATTATGATGTTATCGGTGTTTTGGAAGATCATCATGTTAAGGGGGAGTTATTAAAAAATGTCCCTGTATTAGGAAAATTCTCTGATGCTGTCAAAGTGATAAAAAAATATCACATTAAGAGCGTTGTTATTGCTGTGCCGGGAATGGAGCAAGAGAAATTAGCCGCTTTGATTTTTGCAATTCATCCTATTGTGAAAAGTTTATCGATTATTCCGAATTTAGTTGGAATTCCCATGGGCAATGTTCAAATCGACAGTTTTTACAAGGAAAAATTGATGGCCATCACGGTTCGCAATAATTTACAGAGTTCTCGGGGACATCTTATCAAACGAGTCTTTGATTTAGTCCTTTCTATCGTAGGGACACTATTCATCAGCCCTCTTCTTATTTTATTGGCTGTCTTGATCCGATTGGATTCTCCGGGACCGGTCATTTACGATGGGAAACGGATTGGGAAAGACGGGAAGGTGTTTAAGTGCTATAAGTTCCGGACGATGTATATGAATGGGCCTGAATTATTGCAGCGGTATTTTGCACAGCATCCGGATAAAAGGGAACAGTACGGAACCTATCATAAGCTGGATTGTGACCCTCGCATTACTCGAATCGGAAGGGTTTTACGCAAGACAAGCTTAGATGAACTGCCTCAGCTTATCAATGTCATTCTGGGGGATATGAGTCTTGTAGGGCCTCGGCCGTACCTTGTTGAAGAGAAAGAAGATATGGGCGATACAAGCGGACTCATTCTCATGACTCGCCCGGGAATCACCGGCTTTTGGCAGGTTAGCGGACGCAGCGCCATTTCCTTTAAAGACCGTTTAATGATGGATTGCTGGTATGTCCGAAATTGGAGTGTGTGGATTGATTTTTACCTGCTGTTAAAGACGGTAGAAATCGTTGTCATGCGAAAAGGAGCTTATTGAGTGTGAGTGATAGAACCGAAAATCAAATTTGTATCGTCTATGCATCAGATGATCGTTTTGCCGAAATTTTAGGCGTATCCTTAGTGTCCTTATTTGAGCAGAGCCGGGATGCAGCAAACATATTGGTATATATATTGGACAGCGGAATTTCGGATGCTAATAAAGAGCGGCTGCTGACGGTATTCGCTGATTACGGTCGGCGCGAACCGATATTCGTAACGGCAAAAAACATCAATCAGGAATTGAATCTTAAGGTAAACCTCGATCGAGGCTCGCTTAGTCAATATGCCCGACTGTTTCTATCGACTCTGTTGCCGGATAATATTCAGCGTGTGCTGTATTTGGATTGCGATATCATCTTTAAGCAGTCGATAATAAAATTATGGAATCTGGATTTACAAGGCAAGACGATCGGTGCCTTGATGGATGCTTTTAGTTCCTATTATCGGAAAAACATTGACTTACAGCCCGATGATATCATGTTCAATTCAGGCGTCATGCTGATTGATTTGGTTCAATGGAAAGAAAAAAGGATAGAAGAACAATTGATGACCTTCATCAAAAAGAAAAAAGGGGCCATCCAGCAGGGCGACCAGGGAGCGCTGAACGCTGTTTTGTCCCATGATGTCTATTGCTTCTCTCCGATTTTTAATTCCGTAACGATATTTTATGACTTTACCTATCCTGAAATATTCACATACCGCCAGCCGCCTGAATTCTATCCGGAAGAGGCGATTAAAGAGGCCGTGGAACATCCTGTCTTGGTCCATTTTACGACCAGTATTTTCAGTAAAAGGCCTTGGATAGCAGGGAGCCGGCATCGCTATGCCAACGATTGGATAAATTGTAAGGAAAAGAGCCCTTGGAAAGACGTTCCTTTATGGGAGGATCAACGATCCGGTCTGAAAAAGGGAGTCTTATCCATTTTGTTTGCTATGCCTCGGCCTTTTGTCCTGTGGATAGCTCGAATTATGCAGGTCTATGTGCGGCCTTTTTATTATGGGACAAAATGAGTCGGGAGAATTAGGACGTTACTAAATTCATGCGCAGCCAAAGGCTGTACACAGGAAGGTCGATGGAATGAGCGAGAATAAACGCGTGAAAATCTTGGTTGAATTAATGCATGGCATGGGAGACACCGTTTGTGCGATCCCCATGTTGGCGGTTTTGCGCCAATATTTTCCCCAAGCAGAGATTACGGTATTGACCAAGTTTCCTATGGAAAATGATATTCTTGAAGCGTCACGAGTGCCGATTGACGTTCTTCGCAGTTTTAATATATACCAAAGCCTTACTGGGTCTATTGCCTATTTAAAGGCACTTCGAGATTATCGTTTTGATTATGGAATCAGCAGCTGTATTACGCCGGTCAGAAAAGCAAATTTATTTATGAAGATAGTCCGGCCTAAGCATGTGATCGGCTTGCAGAATAACGATGTATTCTTTGATTCACTGGATGATACATATCACTTTGTCGAGGCTAACTTACACTCGATTACCGATATATGCAGCATTCCGGCACAGCCGATGCAGCCTCGCATTTTTCCGGATGGACGGTGCCTTACGGATATTCGTAACCGGATAGGCAGCGAAAATCTAAAGAGAAAAATAGTCGGCATCTGCATCGGAAATGCCGATTACAGCTTAAAAAATCGCTTCTTACGGACGGGGAAAGTCTATACCCGGGCCTGGGGCATCGAAAACATGACGAAGCTCATAGAAGCGCTGCTGCAGGAGGATGTGACACTTGCCCTGATTGGCGGCAAAGGGGAACTTCCTTTGTTGGAATATGTAAAAGAACAGGTTCCTACAAATGAACGAATGGTGGATTTTGTCGGTAAGACGTCGATTAAAGAATCGATAGCCTTGGCTTCTTTGTGTGACTGTGTCTTTGGTGTCGATACGGGGATGCAGCATATTGCCGACGCTGTCGGGGCAAAGACTGTCTCTGTTTTTGGACCGACCAATCCGCATACCCATGGAGCCTATTCGAAGAGGGCCGTCTTTTTAATGCACCAAGGGGAATGTCCCCATCAATTTTGTTATGGGACACCGTATTATACGAACTGTCCCAAACAAAGAGCATGCTTGTCCGCTGTTTCTCCCATAGAGGCTTTTGAAGCGGTCATGCAGCAAATCGCAGAGTGAGTGGAGTGTAATGAGATGAAGAGTGTACAAATTTTATTGTCGTCCTATAATGGTGAAAAATACATAGCTCGTCAAATTGACAGTATTTTGAAACAAAAGGACGTGGAAATTCACCTACTGATTCGCGATGACGGCTCGAAAGACGGTACTCCGCAGATTATCAAAGATTACGAAAAAAGATATCCCGCTCATGTGCAAGTCATCTTGGGGGAAAACATGGGCTGGAAGAAAAGCTTTTTCAAGCTGCTGAGCCTTGCCGGGGACTATGATTACTACGCCTTTGCCGATCAGGATGATTACTGGTATGAAGATAAGGAAATCAGCTCGATTCATAAGTTGGAGGAAGAGCCTGTTGAGGGGCCGAAAATGGTTCAGGTAAATTATGTGACGACAGATGATACCTTATCGCCGTTGGATCCACAACCGGCACCGCGTCCTATTATTCCCAAGCATCACGATGAAATATTTTCCGAAGAATTTTTTCAAGGCTGCTGTATGACTTGGAATAAGGCGGCTATGGAGCTATTTAAAAGGTATACACCGAAACAAAATTACGGGCACGACTATTGGTGCGGTGTCGTATGCTCTTTATTTGGCAGAACCTATTTACTGGAGGAACCTAAATTTTCTTATGTAAGATATTCCGAAAATGCTTCCACAACGGGAAGTCAATTGGCGGGACAGCTCGCTCGCTTGAAACGGTTTATGAACGGAGAAAAGCAGGTATATTATAATATCGGGGAGGATTTGCTGTCCGGGTATGGTGATGTACTCACTGATTATGACCGTAACATGTGCACGGATTTAAAAAATTACAAAGATAATCTTTTTATAAAATTGAAACTGTTAGTGAATCCTCATTTGAGGAGACATTCGATTCGCGGAAGCCTGTTTTTTAAGTTAAGTATATTATTAAACAGACTCTAACCCTTTATACGTAACAGAAAACGTTACAAGAATGACAGCGCCTCTTTTGAAGGATGCCGTTTCGAGCTTTGATTCCCTTGTCGACGAAGTTCGAGGGTTATAAAGTTCGGAGGCCGCTGTGAGCCTCATTGGAGAGCTGAAAAACGTGCTGTCAAAAATGAAATTTTAGCCAGATTGCGAGGATATTAACGTTATGGATCTATCATTAGCCGGGGTTGTCATTCTATATAACCCCGATGACGCTGTTTTTGAAAACCTCAAATCCTATGCACCGTTTTTGCAGATGTTGTATGTCATTGATAATTCTGAAAGAATAAATGAACCGTTGATAACGAAAATAAAAGCGCATTTTTCCGTTCAGTATATCCCGCATCATGACAACCTGGGTATTTCCTATTCTTTGAATGAAGCTTTGCAATTGGCGAAGGGGAAGTATCAGTGGTTATTGACGATGGATCAGGACTCGCGCTTTTATGAAACCTCTTTTGAAGCGTACTGTTCCCAGCTGTTGGACTTGCCTGATGATGTATATGGTATTTGTCCTACTTATGAATATCCTGAAAATACGGGAAAGGACGACATGCCCGGTGAGCTCATGGCGGTCGAAAAAGGGATTACATCAGGAAATATTATTCACGTCGATATCGCCTTAAAGTGCGGAGGTTTTGATGAAAATCTCTTTATTGATGAAGTCGATCATGAATTTTGCTATCGGTGCAACCGTTATGGTTATAAATTGCTGAAATATTCGCCGAATATACTGCTGCACAGCTTAGGCCACCCCATATATGCTAAGCTTTTGGGAAGATCATTTAAAGCCTTTAATGAGAATTACGTGAGACAGTATTATATTTTTAGAAATAAATTATATATTTCAGCCACCTATCCGGAAAAACGCTGGTCTTATTATAAAGACTTATGCAAATGGACGATTAAAATTTGCTTAGCGGAGCCCGATAAATGGAGAAAATTACGATATGCTTTTTTAGGCTGCCGGGATTTTAAAAAGAATAAAATGGGGAAGTTAAAAGAGAAAAGCTGATCTTAAATTATAGTAGGAGACTAACATGGAAATACCCTTTACGTATTGGATGCCCGCCGGGGGATCCGAGAACAGTTTTATTGTCATCTTGACCGGAATTTTATTGTTGCTTTCTGTCATTGTATTTATTCGTGCGAAGTACGACATTCTGTATCCGCCGTTCATCGTATGCAGTTCTTTTACGCTATGCTGCGCACTGGATGCTCTTTATACGGCGGCGTGGTCACTGCCCATGCATTTTAATACGAGTATTATTATATTAACAATGATTCTGTGTTTTATTTTTGGTAGCGAACTGGCCGGTGTGGGCTTTAGCCCTGAGCCAGAGACAGGTGGTCCGCCGGCGGGACCTTCTCAAATGGATATTCCGGCTTCTCTATTTTTTGTTATTTTCGGAATCTTAATTCTATTTTTGGTTCAAAATTATTATGAATTTCTTGATATAGCCGGACAAGTCACTTCTTCAACCAAGTTTTCGGAGATGTTGTTTCCTGTAACTGACGGCATCGCTCATAATAAAGTGCATTTTAGCCGGCTTTTTTCGTATCGCCTGTTATTTGCCAAGGGAACCGCCTATATGAGCGTTTTATTGTTATGGCATGAAATTTTTTCTGCTCGTTATTGGCGGTGCGGGTATTGGATCAGCTTGATCGCCTTATATTGTGGCTTTGTGGTTTTAACAGCCGGACGACAACAGTTTTTATATTTAGCCCTGTTTATGCTGGTTAGCTTTTTGCTCTTTTCTCGCCGCATTCGATATGAGAAGGATCCCGGCTGCAATCAGAATAATTTCGCCATCAAAGAAGCTGTCACCGTAGGAATTGCCTTTGTTGGCTTTTTGATTTTTTTCATGGGCCTTGGTGTCGCGAGCGGCAAAGTTACCCTGGGGATGGGGATGTTCCGTGCACTGGCCCACTATGCAGGTACCAATATTGCAGCTTTTGATGTTTTTATCAATGAGATGAATATACCTTCTAGCCAGTACATTGGAGCCAATACACTGGTGGCGGCCCAGTCCTTTTTTAAATTAGTCGGTGGGGGCCCCGGAAACTTTGGCGGTTATATAACGGACTTTACGTATTTTGGAGATTCTACCAGTAATTTATCAACGAATGTCTACACAGCTTTTTATCGATATATCATTGACTATGGCTATATCGGTTGTGCGCTGATCATGTTTTTATTCGGGTATGGTTTCACCGCATTCTATCGATATATTCTAGCGAAAAAAATGCAGGACTGGATGATCTTGATATATGGTGCCATTGTCTATCCTATTTTTTTGTTCTGCCGGGAAGAACGATTTATGAATGAAGTCTTGACCATACAAACGGCTGTACTGCTTGTTTTCTTGTTTGTTTTATATCGTATTTGCTTGTCATTCGGAGGAAAGAAAGGGCGTTTATTATGATTACTGCTAAGAATATTTTAAGAAAATGGTATGTCATTCTCATATTTGCTGTGTTAGGGGCCAGTGCGCTCTATTTTGAAAAGGGCGTGCTTCATCCCAGTGTTCCCCAATCCGGTGACATGTTTTTTTCAAGAGTTGTCCAGTTTGAAGAAGTACCTGTTTTTGTTTCTCATGAAAGCGGACAGGAAATCGACATCACCAAATACGCAAATGTGTGGGGCAACCTCTCTGATTTTTCATCGACGTTGGCTTCTGACTTTCAAATTAAGCAGATTAACCGGAATTGGGGTTCCCTGAAAGATGCGGAAAAGATAAAATGGGTAGGGAAGCATTTTAAAGTATCGAATATTGGTCCCGGGACTTATGAATTAGTCATGCAATTTTCAAAATCCGATCCGAAGAATCAGAAGTATATCATGGATCACAGTGCTGAACTGATGAACGCCTATGCACAGTATATACAGGGGACTGCCTCTGCACTGACACCAAACACGCAGTTAAAGACTTTGAAGGACTATCAGACCATCGATAAGACGGTGACGACGCAAGATGCCGTTTTGAAGAAGTATGTTATCAGTGGGTTTGTCTTAGGCGCGTTAGTTGGCTTGGCCATTGTTTTAGGGCTTTTAAAAAGAGCAGAACGGCGGCGTAACTAAAGGGAGATTGCCGCGATTTTTTATGATTATTAGAGGTAGATGAATTTTGAAAAACAGACAGTTTCTAAAAAACATATCATATTCGTTTACTGCCAATATAATATCGCTCTTGGTATCTGTTTTCATGGTTATGGTTGTCCCGAAATTCCTTTCCATTCAAGATTATGGCTTATGGCAGCTGTTCCTATTCTACTTTTCTTACCTTGGTTTTTTACACTTTGGTTGGGAAGACGGGATTTATTTGCGGTATGCCGGAAAGAATTTTGAGGAATTGGATAAGCGCACTTTTTCCGGGCAGTTTTATGGAATTACCATACTGCAGATTGTCTTGGCCATCGTCGTTACGATGGGGGCTTTGTTCCTTATTGATGATCCGGTAAAGAGAATCGCCCTGCTTTGTGCCGTCTGGCTGGCACCCTTTATCAATTTTACTAATTTGTGTAATTATATTATGCAGATTACCAATCGGATCATGGACTATGCTCGATTCCTGTTGGCCGAAAGAATCGTTTTTTTTCTAGGGGTAGCATTCTTTTTGTTAATTTTGCAAAAGAATGAATTTCGATACATGTACTATGCCAAACTATTTTCCAGCATTGGTATTACGGTTACAGGGGCCTACTTATGCAGAAGCCTTTTGAAGCCTAAATTCTATTCATTGGGTCAAATTATCAGAGAAGCGAAAGAGAATCTGACTGTCGGCAGTAAATTGTTGCTAGCGAATATCGCAAGCTTGTTGATTATCGGCATTGTTCGCTATGGTATTTCTGTGGGCTGGGACGTGGCGACGTTTGGCCGAGTGTCACTGACGCTGGGAATTTCTAATTTTCTCATGGTATTTATCACGTCTATCAGTGTTGTTTTTTTTCCCATCATTAAGCGCATGGACGAAGAGAAAAGGACGGCGGCATATAAGTCGATTCGGACCAGCTTGGATGTTGTCTTGTTTGCGACCTTGATCGGGTATTATCCGTTAAAATCGATTTTTGCATGGTGGCTGCCGCAATATGCAGACAGTTTGATTTATATGAGTGTATTGTTTCCGGTCTGTGTCTTTGACAGTAAATTAAGCCTTCTTATCAACACCTATTTAAAGAGCATGCGTCAGGAAGCGTTAATGTTAAAAATTAATGTTGTGAGTGTCCTTGTTTCACTGGCTGTGACTTTTTTTACAGTGCAGATTGCCCATGATTTAAATTTGACCGTCCTTTCTATTGTTGGCATCTATGCCTTTCAGTGCTGTTTCGCCGAGTATTTTATCAGCTGTTTCCTTCAGATGAATCTGCGTACAGATATTTTAATTGATCTGGTTATGTGTGGTATTTTTACGGCCAGTGGATGGTATCTTGATAATGTTTTCTGCATGGTCATCTATGGCGCTGCCTATCTGGCTTTTATATTTCTGCAACGAAAACAGGTGAAGCAAACGATAGCTATGATTCGAAAAAATTGAATTTCTCACCATTAATAGGTATGAGCGGGGTTCTTGCCGATACCGTGTTTAAGATGTCTATAGCTTAGGCTGTAGGCATTTTTTACGTAAAAAAGCGTGATAACATGCTTGAATTGATTTAGGTGGGGTGGCGTATATTTAAATTGGAGGTCAGTTGCCTTCTTTACGGCATATGGCCGACGAAGGAGCGGCTGGTTAGATAATGGGCCATATGGTATAATAAAATTATTATGCGGTATTTTTACAGGAGGTTTGCTTTATGTATGATTATCTGATTGTTGGCAGCGGGTTGTTTGGAGCGGTTTTTGCTCGTGAGATGACGAATGCCGGGAAGTCTTGCCTTGTTTTGGAACGGCGCGACTATGTCGGCGGCAATGTGTACTGTGAGGAGAAGGAAGGCATTCACATCCACAAGTACGGCGCTCACATTTTCCATACGTCGAACAAGGTCGTGTGGGACTACGTCAATCAGTTTGTGGAATTCAATCATTACGTCAATTCTCCGGTAGCGAATTATAAGGGGGAATTGTACAATCTTCCTTTTAATATGAATACCTTCACCAAGATGTGGGACGTTAAAACGCCGAAAGAAGCGGCCGCCAAAATCGCTGAGCAGCGGGAAGAAGCGGGGATCACGGATCCTAAGAACCTCGAGGAACAGGCTATTTCCCTCATCGGAACGGATATCTATACGAAGCTCATTAAAGGCTATACGGAAAAGCAGTGGGGACGGCCCTGCACCGAAATTCCGGCCTTTATCATCAAACGTCTGCCTGTGCGCTATACTTTTGACAACAACTATTTCAACGACCGCTATCAGGGAATTCCTATCGGCGGCTATAATGTGCTCATCAAGGGCCTCTTGGAAGGCATTGAAGTGCGGACCGGTGTCGATTATAATGCCTCTCGCAGCGACTATGAAGGCATTGCCAAAAACATCGTCTATACGGGCCCCATCGATGAATACTTCGGCTATCAGCTCGGCCGTTTGGAATACCGCGGCCTCCGTTTTGAAACGGAACGATTGGAAGAAGAAAACCATCAGGGCGTTGCCGTCATGAATTATACCGATGCAGAAACGCCGTATACGCGTATTCTTGAACACAAGCACTTTGAATTCGGGACCCAGCCCGTAACCTATGTGACCAAAGAATATCCGGCTGACTGGGAACCGGGCCAAGAAGCCTACTATCCGATCAACGATGCCCCAAATCAGGCCTTATATGCCAAATACGCAGCCCTCGCCGAAAAAGAGACTAACGTTATCTTTGGCGGCCGTTTGGCAGAGTATAAGTATTACGATATGGACGACACCGTTGAAAGTGCCTTGAAGATGGCAGATAAGGTCTTGGGACGTTAATCAAGACGGATAATTCTTATGGAAAAAGCGAGTTCTATACCGCGATGGATATAGGGCTCGCTTTTTACCGGATGTACCGATGAGTAAATTTGGATTAGAGAAAGGGTGCAACAAGTGGCGGAGGAAATGAATGAGTTGGATGGACAAAAGGGAAGATTATTGATTTCGATTTTGGTGCCTTGTTACAATGAAGAGGCGGTTTTGCGGGAGTTTTATCGCCGCACGGCAGCCGTTATCGACGGGATTCCTAAGTATGATTTTCAGTTTATGTTTGTCAATGATGGTAGCAAGGACGGGACTCTCTCGATTATGCGGGAACTGCACGAAAAGGATAGTCGCGTGTCGTACGTCAATTTGTCCCGTAATTTCGGCAAGGAAATTGCCATGACGGCAGGCATCGATTATTTGACCGGCGATGCGGCCATCATCATGGATGCCGATTTGCAGGACCCGCCGGAACTTATTCCCGAAATGATAAGCTGGTGGGAACAGGGCTATCAGGACGTCAGTGCCAAACGGCGCAGCCGTGCCGGGGAAACTTTTTTCAAGAAGTGGTCGTCCCATGCCTTTTATACGATCTTGCAGAAACTTTCCAATGCGCCCATGCAGCGCGACGTCGGAGATTTTCGCCTCCTTGATCGTCAGTGCCTCAATGCTCTGCGGATGATGCGCGAGTCTCAGCGATACAATAAAGGCCTTTTCAGTTGGATCGGTTTTGAAAAGAAGGAAATCCTCTTTGACCGCGACGCCCGGGCCGCCGGCAAGACCAAGTGGAACTATTGGAAGCTCCTAAACTTGGCCATCGAAGGCATTACCAGCTTTACCACGGCACCCTTGCGGGCTGCGACTTATGTCGGTATTTTCCTGGCCTTCATTGCCATGATCTACATGCTGTTCATTATCGGCCGGACGATCCTTTTTGGTGAAGACGTGCCGGGCTATCCGTCCCTCATTTCGATTATCCTCTTCATCGGTGGCGTTCAGCTCTCCTTCCTGGGAATCATTGGGGAATATTTGGGACGGGTCTTCAATGAAAGCAAATTCCGGCCTTTATACCTCGTGCAGGATGTCAACGGCGACCGGGTCATGAATCAGGATAAGGTCAGGGAGGTCTGCGAATATGGGAAGTAAAAGTATTTTTAAGTATCGGAGAGGAATCTTTTTTGGACTTATTTTTTTGAGCATCGTCATCTTTTTTACGACGGCCCATCCTTTGGTTCCCTATGATGGGGACGACTGGTTGAATCTGTCGATATTGCGTAAAGCCGTTCCTATGACCGGGGCCTATAATCCGATTAAAGTCCTTCCGGAACCCCTCTTTCCCTTGGCCGGACTCGTAGCTGCCTATGTCGTATCTCCGTTCATTGGCGACTATATCTCGGCCATTGCCTTGACGTCAGCCCTGATCATGGGTGGCCTCGTTTGCCTCTATATGTACTTATTCTTTAAGCTCGTCGAACGCTGGCTTTCATTGTCTGACTATGCCAATATGATGGTTACGGCTCTATTTTTCCTCTTTCATTTTGTCCTTTTCTATGAAAAATCATCGCCCGTGGCCTACCTTTTTGGCAGTGGTAATCTGACTTGTATCTATCACTATGTAATTCCGGCTTTGGTCAATCTTTGTGTCGTGCTGTATTTGGCTCGATTTGATATCGCTCATGAAGCCTTGAATCTAACGCCGGGACGGCGCAGTGTCCTGGTGTTTTGCCTCTATCTGGCGATTTTTTCCAATGCCTTATCCAATATCATTTTGACAGCCTATGTCGGTTCGCTATTGGCCTTTCGGTTCTTCGCTCACCTCAAAGCGCAGAGAAGTTATAAGGCCTTTGCGAAAGAAAACGCCTTTTATCTCGGAATCATTGTAATTTGGCTCCTTGCCCTCGTATTTGAATCGCAAGGTGGTCGCGCTCATGATATCGGACAAGGACTGACCTTTTCGAGAATTTTTGAAACGGGAACCATTTTTTGGTCCATGATTACTCGCTTGAATGTAGATGTCGTCGTCGTAGGCGTCCTTTTCATTGCGGCGGCCTTGTACAGCCGTTATCGTAAAAAAGATGAGACTTACGATTCGCTTCTCAGGATGTATCTTGGCACGTCCTTGATATCCGGCCTTTATCTGGTATTCCTTTGTGCCAAAGCCGGTCCCGGGTACATCGGTCGCAGTGACGTCTTTATGTCCTTTATTATTTGGACGGTCTTATGGATGTCCCTGTCCTTGGCCTATGCCTTGAAGCACTACGGCAAGGGAATCTTCATAGTCCCCTTGCTGGTACTGTTCTTTGCTGTTGAAGCCGGCCTCGGACCGCGGGGCTATGCTGAAAGCACAGTAGGACAGGTACCGCCTTCTATTTGCTATGAAATCGACTATAACTTGATCGAGCAGATTCAAGCTGCTGATCGAGCCGGTAAGACCGAAATGGTTCTTCATGTGCCCAAAGGAGATAATCGCGATAACTGGCCTCATCCGATGTATATGGGTGGGAAAATCAGCCGAACTCTTTATAAACACGGCCTTATCTCCCGGAATATCAAAATTAAGATACAGCCGGACGAAGCAACGAACAAACAATATCATATTGCCGTTCCTAAATAGGGATATGCAGCGTAAAGGAGACTTGCCTTTTGATGGGAGGGTCTCCTTTGTTTGCTCTTGGACAAAGGTCAGAATGGGCTCTTTTTCAAGGAGCACATTTTTAAAGGAAAAAGTGTTTCATAGGGCCAGCATCAGAAAGTATTCCGAGACTCACAAAGAGCTTCAAAAATATGGTATAATATGAACATACCCATGGATTTTATACCATTTAGCCCCGATGTGATGAAATGGCGGCCTTTGAGAATTTTTGAAAGCAAATTTCAGCGAAAAAGCAGAAAGAAGCCGGAAAATAAAATCCGCCCCGCAAATGGCCTTTTCGATGGCGTAGTTAAGCCATTGGTAAGGGGGGCTGTTAAGAACCATAATCCCCGGATTTACTTGGACTCCTTTTTTATGAAAAAGGAGTTTATCAAAAGGGGGACGGAAACATTTCATCAGAATACCCGATAACAACTTTTATAGATTCTTGTTAAGAACCATAATCCCCGGAGTTAATTAGACTCCTTTTTTAGGAAAAAGGAGTTTATCGATAGGGGGACGGAAACATCACTATTGATATAGTATTGGTTGATATACCGTAATAGTTAAGAACCATAATCCCCGTAAGGGGACGGAAACTCTCGCATTGACGTCGGTCAATTCCAATTCGGACGGATTCGTTAAGAACCTAAATCCCCGTAAGGGGACGGTAACTACGATAATAAAGGCCGACAACTTGCCTATTGGACTCTTTAGTTAAAAACCATAATCCCCGAAAGGGGACGGAAACATTTTCGTTTATATAATCAATCACTAATCTTGTCAGTAAGTTAAAAACCACAATCCCCGGATTTACTTGGACTCCTTTTTTATGAAAAAGGAGTTTATCAAAAGGGGGACGGAAACCAACTACAACATATATGCTTCAATCCTCCACAATCCCTCACGGTTAAGAACGATTGAACATACTCCTTTCTTGGTGAGAAGGGAGTTTATATGGGGAATCCCCGTAAGGGGACTGAGACTCCTGAAAGTGCGTGTTGACAAACCACGCTATTTCTTCTAGTTACGTTACCCTAATCCTCGGGATTAAATTGACTCCTTTTTTAGAAAAAGGAGTTTATCAGTAGGGGGCCGGTATGCTGCTAGGCGTAAAGATGAAGATTGCATGGGAAATGCCGGTACGGGCATCTGTTGTGATGTCCGGTACCGGCCTTTTGTATGTCGAGGGGGATTTTGTTGAGCTGGAGGGGCTGCGAAATGATCGTATTGCCAGTCCTGTCTGGGGATGACGGAGCATACAGAGAGGCTTGCCTTTTGAAGGGCGAGTCTCTTTTTTTGATTCCAGGGAAGTTATGTAGAAGTCGGGAACTTAGTATGGTTAATGATATTCATAAATCTGATATAATTATCGTAGATAACTTATTGAATCTAAAAATAGAATGTTATAGACTGCCGGCTTTATGAGTGGAATGGTGTAGTCCCATTTGATGATGAGTATTTGGCAAGCCTCGAAGGATAGTCCATGAGAGAATAGCTATGCTTGAGGAAGGTAGGTATGATATACTAAAAAATATGGGAAGGTTCGGTTGAATGGTTGTCGATGGAATTCTAGCGTTAGCGACATAGTTATTATCATGCTATAAAATGTATATAATATCCTTTTAAAATTATATTACGCGGGGATGTAAGGTAAGTGAGTCGGCTAAGTCGATGTGATTATTGGTGAAGGAGCTGCCGGATATGGATGATTATATGGAGAATTATTACGAGCTTTTAGGTGTTGACCCCAAGGCGTCCACGGAAGAGATTCACCGGGCCTATCTTGCCTTAGCCAAAAAGTATCATCCCGATACGACCTCGCTTCCCCTGGCTGAGGCAGAAAAAAAGATGGCCTTGCTGCAGGAGGCCTATAGTGAACTGGCCAATCCATATAAACGTGAGACCTATGACTTCCTGTTGGAAGTTGGTGACCCCTTTGAAGATGAGGAGTTTCTTAAAGAAGTTGAAGAGGACCGCGTTACTGACTACGCCGATAAATTGTATAATCATTGCTCGTGGCTGCTAAAAGTCTTTGCCGACAATTTTAAATTCAAACCAGGGTATGAAGAAAGCAATCAGAGCTCATTAGAAAACTTTTTTGGCCAGTTTCTTCGTGAGGAGGACAAGTTTACTGAATATATAGAAAAATCGTCGCATAAAAGAATGAAATACTTGAAGCCCGCTTTTTGGGTCTACTACCAGTTTGGCATTGCTTATACGTATACCCACGACAAGAAGCAAGCCATTCCTTTTTTAGAAAGAGCCTTAACCTTGATTGATCCTGACGATGCCGATGGTGAGAAAGTCAGACGATTATTGACTCAAGTGAGAGATCCCAATTTTAAAGGCTTATCCGATGAACCAAAAAGAAAGCCTTGGCTTTCACGAGTTATTGCTTTTGCAGTTATCTGCTTGATTATCGCCTCTTGTGCGTCAAAGTAATCCGGGACGTCCCTCGCGTGAGGTGCTTACATGAAAATGAATAAGGGATGACAGAGTATAAAAGGACTTGTCTTTTTGAACTGCCTCTTAAAGTTGGACCTAAAAATCTAACTTTTAGGGGTGGTTCACTTTGAAGACGAGTCTTTTTTTGCGCCCGATGAGGGGCGAATGCCTTATTAGGCCGGGAGTAACGAACTCGGTATGGGGCAAGATAATTTTTGTGAGCCGTGACATATTCTGTCAGGGGAGTTTTGCAGATATAAAGGTCTTTGAATTTGTCATGAAACTGTGGAGACGGTTTTATCGTACTAGCGGGATGGATTTTCGATGAGGAAAATTGGCGCCGATGAAAAGAGCGAATGAAATATGGGTTAGCTGCAAAATGAAAAGATAGCGAAGCCTATGGATATAGATGATATGAACTTATCCGGCCCTATAATAATTTATATATGTTATCGTTAAACTGGTTACGGATATAAATACGAGCTAATGAATATTTGCTGCGCAGTAGGCTGATACAGCGTGAATCCGTCCATCGTCATTAGCAACTGTATATGATATAGAAAATAATCTTGGAGAAAAGGCGTAATAGCGATTATAAATACATGCGTATAAATTTGAAAAAATGTACCCACATAAAACTAGAAAAATATGCTAAAAGCGTATCATATATGGTAAAATAAATATAATAGTGTCATCACTACGGGAACTGTTAATATGGAAGCGGGTGAAAACATGATTACAACATTAAACATACATAACTTCCGGTGTTTTCAGGATTTGTCGGTTACTAAATTGGCACCGATTACGCTGTTGGGAGGACGAAATAATTCCGGGAAATCCGCGATTTTGGAAGCTGTTTTTTTAGCTTTCGGCTATCGGAGTGCGAATGTTTTCTTGGCACTAGCTGCCGGCCGTAACGGGAATGGTCAGTTACAGGCAACGCCGGAACGAGTTTGGAATCCTTTATTTTTCAACTTTGAAAAAACGGACGAATTCTCTTTATCGGTAGGACAAGATAACGGCAAAACATCAGTATTGACGATGCGGAAGGTTCCTGATGAAAACGTCAGCCTTGATATCAATAATGGGACCGTAACCGGGATTTTTAAGCAAGGCTATGCGCCGCAGGACTTGGATAACCATTTTTTTGCTTTGGAGTACACTCATACCAGAGATAATCATACGACTCGTGGGAAATTCTCCTTTGAAAATACGCAGATCCGATACGTGTCTAGTTCTGAAAAGCCGAAGAAAGATGAGGCGTCTTTTGTTAAGGTCAGTTTCTATAAAAATATGTATATGCTGGATAATGGGACGATTGCCGAGGGCGTCGGTAAGTTTATCTTAGATGGACGGAAAGACGATTTATTAGCTGTCTTACGCCTATTTGACGGGCGGATTTCAGATATTATGACTTTGGTAGAAAACAACCTTCCTTATGTGTATGTCAGTTTAAATGATGGGATGAAAATGCCAATTACCTATATGGGCGATGGGATTAATAAGGTCCTTCATTTGCTTCTGCTCATCTTGACCAGCCCCAATGGGATTGTCCTGCTCGACGAAATCGAAAACGGATTCCATTACAGCGTCTATCCGAAGGTTTTACGAGCCTTGTACGAAGCGGCTTTGACCATTCACTGCCAGTTGGTAATTACAACTCACAATGACGATATTTTGGGACAATCGGTGGCTGTAATGAAAGAATTACATCAGTTGGACTCTCTCTGCTATCAAAGAATCGGTGTTTCTGCTAAAGGGCGAAAAGCCTATGCCTTTTCCGGCGATGAACTCGAATCTGCCTTAGATGCAGACTTGGAGGTGCGATGATATGAAGAAAAAGATCGTACTTATACCGAGTATCCCACATGTTATCTTGTGCGAAGGAGTGGATGAAAAGAATTTTTTGTGTTGTTACATTGAATATCTTATCGCTCATAAGGTCGTCCCCGACACCTTTTATATCATCAATTTAGGTGGTAATGAAGAACTGCTAGATCTATTAGAACAGTTTCCGGCTTTAGATCACTATGAACTTATGCGGGGGTTTCTGATTATACGAGATGCCGAATCCGATGCCGGTGGTGCAGCGCAGTCAGTGCAGCACCATATGAATGAGGCTTTCGGGATTGATATTCAGCTAGACGGTCAATTTGTTCAGAATCCTGACGGCATCCGCTTTGGCTTTGTTCTCTTGCCGGGTAAAAATGCTGAGGGCGACTTTTGTGACGGCACCTTAGAAGACCTGTGCTGTCATATTTTAAAAGAAAACCCTAATGAATTTTCTGGAAAGGGTTTATTGACCTTATCTAATAACTATTTAGATATAGTAGAATATGAGCGGGGAACATCTTTGCGAACAGCCCATAAAAATCAATTGCATGCCTATTTTTCAGGAACCGATCGCTTTGTGGGCATGAAAATAGGGGAAGCTGCCAGCGCAAAATGTTTTGATTTTTCCAGTCCGACGCTAGATTTTTTGAAAGAGGCCCTCATAGAACTCTCATCATCGGATGAGTCATGAGCCATGGAGAATTCAACCTTTGAAATAGTGTATCGTGCCTCGTATTGAGGTGCGTGGATTGAAACGCCCGAGCCATTGCCCGCGGCATTACCGATTATCGTCGCGTCCCTCTCGAGGCGCGTGGATTGAAACTGCGTTAGGAACATTCCGCCACCATAGCTCATTAGTCGCGCTCCTCATGGGGCGTGTGGATTGAAACACGGTGCAGTATTACCATGCCCGTAATACCAATAGTCGTGCCTCGTAAGGGCACGTGGATTGAAACGTCCAAGCTGCTTTGGCCAAACCTACGACCGTAGGTCATGCCTCGTAAGAGGCGCGTGGATTGAAACGGCGGAGAAGAAATCGTCCTGTATGCCTATAAGAGTCGTGCCTCACAAGGGGTACGTGGATTGAAACAACGTACACGCTCCATCAGCTTCCAATACCTCGAGTCGTGCCTCGCAAGAGGCACGTGGATTGAAACTGTACGTATCCGGCATAGTTGGCGTTCGGGAGTGTCGTGCCTCACAAGGGGCATGTGGATTGAAACTCTGCCCATATCAGCCCGTCAAAAAAACGTCAAAGTCGTGTCTCGCAAGAGGCGCGTGGATTGAAACGTCTATATGTCTGACAAGGTTGATAGTCTGGCGTGTCGTGCCTCGCAAGGGGCACGTGGATTGAAACAAACAGAGAATCTGTCCCTCCGGAACGGAAAACGTCGTGCCTCGCAAGAGGCGCGTGGATTGAAACTCTTGCACATGTGGTTCAACGGAGAATTAGAAGTGTCGTGCCTTGCAAGAGGCGCGTGGATTGAAACAATGAGCTGTACAATCGCCTGTGCAAAATCAGACGTCGTGCCTCGCAAGAGGCGCGTGGATTGAAACACGGTGCAGTATTACCATGCCCGTAATACCAATAGTCGTGCCTCGTAAGGGGCACGTGGATTGAAACATCAGCAACGAACATGACGAACAATTACTGGCAAGTCGTGCCTCGTAAGGGGCACGTGGATTGAAACGACCAGAACAAATATTTTTCCGAAATCCAAAAGGTCGTGCCTTGTAAGGGGCACGTGGATTGAAACGAGGTTATGAGCCGTGATGACGTAGCAGCTCATGTCGTGCCTCGTGAGGGGCACGTGGATTGAAACAGCTGATTCGGGACGTGGACATCTGTTACTAATGTCATGCCTCGCAAGGGGCGTGTGGATTGAAACGCAATCATGGATTGTGGATTTTCCGCACTGCATTGTGAGGACGTATGAGGTGACAATTGGGGATATGGCGGCGCTAAAAAACTTGCCTTTTCATCGGGCGAGTTTTTTTCATATCGAACCGGATGAGAATGACTCAGTGCTCGGGAGGAAAAAAGTTGTATAAGTTACACATCCTATTATGGACAGGGACATATTCTGTCATGGCGGTTCTGTATAATAGGGATTATAACAGCAATAGAATTCGTAAGAAATTCGCCATCAGGGAATTGGGAGGAATGGGATATGGTCGTATCGAGATTTCGTTTTTTGGAGCATGATTTTCCCCATTTATATGATTGCTGCGTCTGGGCCGAGCAGGCTTCCGAGCCTAAGGCGGTCATGGATGAGATGCGCCGGGCTATGAGATGGATGATTCGTGATTTAGGGGCTGCGTATCTGAATTTGTTTCAGGGCATCAATGAATTAGAAGAAGAGCAGCTCGTGGATCAAGGCTTAAGCCGCCATTTCCATGAGGTTCGCCGTATGATCGATCCCTATGGCCGGGAGGATGGGGATATGCAGCTGTGTTTGGATAGGTTATTGATCTTGACCATAGCCTATGGGCTGCATAAGGGAAAGTCCTATCGGCCGGAAGACTTTTTGCCCGACGATGTCCCCGCTGTGAGCCGTTATTTGGCACCGGGCGGAAGGCCGTCCGAGGCTGCCGGGGAAATGTCGCGGCAGGTGCAGCCTCTGTCCCGCCGGGTCTTTGAAACGCCGAGTGCCTTCCGGCAGCGGATAACGGCCATGGAGCCCGTGTATATCGGCTGTGCCATTCTTGATCCCAATCTGTACGACAGGTATAAGGACCACTGTTTTTTGCGATACCATATCGATCATAATCCGGATATTCAATTTTCGCCTGTCGAAGCTTTTTATGTGACCGGCGTGACCGATGGCACGCTCATCGACGGAGAATTGGTGGCAAAGTTGATGATCTATGACGATGAGGTCTGCTGTGATTACAGTAAGGTGTATCTGAAGCATGACGACGAGTTGATCGCTGTACAGCCCATCTGTTGGGAGCCCTTCCCGGATGAAACGGATGAAGCCTGTGATGAACGAATCAGCCGCATGCCCTTGCTTCCTTTTGGCTGCGCCAAGGCTGTCATGGATGACTATGATGCCGAGACGGAGATGATGCCCTTTTATGTTTGGACTTTTTACGCTTTTGCAAGACCGATCTTTGAAAATTTATTATTGGATGATACTCGGCTTTATATTCCCTGTAACCGCGAGATGGCAAAAGAGATTTCTGCTTCCCAGGAGTCGTTCACCCTTTGTTTGAGGCTCCATACGATCGACGCTGTTGCTGAAATGGTATTGTGGCGAGACGATGTCCGTGAGGCCTTTTGCCGCCTGTATGAGACTCGGCAGGACTGGATGTATGATAAATGGTATGCTAAATTTTATCGGGAGGCCGTTGACCTGGGATTTCCCATGGCACAATTCGATTTGGGACAAATGTGCGGCAGCGATTACGAGAAGGCCTTTGCCTGGTTCAAAATGTCAGCCGACCAAGGTTATGCCAGTGCGCAGAATAGCTTAGGCGACTGCTATTATGAAGGGAAGGGCGTCGAGCAGGATTACCGAAAAGCCATAGAATGGTACCAAAAAGCAGCCGACCAAGGTTATGATGAGGCACAATATCATTTAGGGAACTGCTATTATCACGGAGAAGGCGTCGAACAAGACTATGGAAAAGCCGTCGCCTGGTATCGGAAAGGGGTGGAACGTGAATTTGCAAACCCTTGGGCAGCCTATCAGTTGGGCGAATGTTATCGTTACGGTACCGGCGTCGAACAAGATCGTGAACAAGCTGTAAAATGGTATAAAAAAGCGGCCATGGCCGGCGAGTTTGAGGACGAACTGCAGGAACTTGTACGGCAGGCTTTAGCCGAGATGCAGCCTTCTTAGGTGAAAGGGCCATAGATCTCAGATTATGATGAAGGCTTCTTTTGTGAGAGACGTCGCTGCCTCATTCGTGATATAATTAAAATTAAGTTGAAAATGCATTATTCAAAACACGATATAAGGCGGTATAAGGACATGTCTCATGAAGAAAAAAGGGTATGGGGTATCCATACCTTGGATGATAATTTATTTTTGCAGCACGATGTCATTGCCATTGGCTGGAATGATATGGGCGATTTGAGTCAGATCAAAGCCAATCGCGAGGCTTTTAAAGAAAGGTACGCAGCCGTTTATCCCGATGCCCGGAAGGGCCGGATTTCAACCCATGCCGGCATGCTCTATCGATTTGTCCACGAGGTCGGAATCGGCGATTACGTGGTATTTCCATCTAAAATCGATCGCCGGATCAATATCGGCATCATCGAGGGCGGATATGAGTTTCATCCGAGTGATGCGCCGTATGGACAGCAGCGTAAGGTGACATGGTTGAAACATCTTCCCCGTACTTTTTTCTCCCAAGGGGCGCTGTATGAAATCGGTTCTGCCATGACCTTCTTTTCGGTGAAGAATTATGCCGACGAGTATCTTTCTGCTCTGGATAAAGGCTTCGAGAAACAGACGGAAGCCATCGAGGATGAGGAAGATGAAACGGTGGGAGCTACGGCAGCGGATATCGTAGAGGCGACGAGAGATTTCATTTTGAAGGAACTGAGCAAGCAGCTCAAAGGATATGGCTTAGAGGACTTTGTGGCCGATCTGTTACGAGCCATGGGGTATCGTACCATCGTCTCGGCCCACGGCGGAGACAGCGGAATCGACATTACGGCCTATAAAGATGAGCTGCCGCCTCGCATTCTGGTCCAGGTCAAAAGCCAGAACGGCGACATAAAGGAAGCGGCAATCCAGTCCTTGAAAGGTGCCATGCGCGAAGGGGACTACGGCCTTTTTGTCACCTTATCCAACTATACCCGGAATGCTCAGAAGTATCTGGACAGCACGCCCATCATCCGCGGCATCAATGGAAACGAGCTGGTCGATTTGATTTTGAAGTACTATCCCGATTTGAGTGAAAAGTATCAACAGATGATCCCCTTAAAGCGCGTCTATATCCCCGTCGTACGTGAGGAGACCGAGCCATAAGGGGAGTTGGATGGGGCCGGCAGAGAATCCTTTCGGTACGAAAATTCGGTTCGGTAAGGAAATTCGATTCGGTACGAAAATTCGATTTTCAGGAATCGCCCTGTAGGACTGCCGATAAAGGCAGGGAGTTCCGCAAGGCGATTTTGATAACAGAAAGACGAGACATATCGATTGCCCTTTTGGCTTCGGTCGGGGGCGTCGATATGTCTTTTTTCTTGAAGAGGACAGATTCTGTCAGGGCCGGTTTGTATAATAGCGCGTAAAGCAGCGAAGTCGAACGGGCCGCATCAGATCGGACGGAGATTCTGGGAACGTATTGGCAGCGGCGGCCCGGAGGCCAATCTCTCCGGGAATGCGAAAAAAGCGAGCCGGAACCCTTGATGATGCGTATTCGGCAAGCCTTATAGGATAGAATGAGTTAACACGCTATGATTGATAAAGCTAAGTATGATATACTGATGTATAAGAGAAAGTGCGGTTGAAAAAGTTAAATTGAACTCGAAAAAACGAGAAAATATATATATTACACTGCATGAAGCATAAAATAGGCATGGAAAATTATGTTAAAAGGAGGCGTAACGGTCTCTGATTTTTCTGTGGTGGACGTGATGTTTCCCCTAAGCTCCATCCTTTTTAGGAGGATGCGGGGGAATGGTGAAAGATTGTTGGAATCATATTCTATGTAGCGTCGAAACGTATCGAATAGGCAGGTGAAGAACATGAAGGTAAGTCGGATTATCGGGTTTGGGTTTGGATTTATGCTGCCGAAGATTATAAAAACGGCATTGAAAATTGCCGTGATTTTGGGAATCGGCTATGTAAGCACCCGAGGGTATGAAAAAAGAGCCAAGAAAACGTGAGTTGGAAGTAGGAACGATTTGATCGAATCCCTAATTCGGGAAGGATCACGGTGTCTGGGGAAGGCGGCTCCATCGATGCAAAGAAAAGTGACTGGAAGAAAAGTCTTTTTGCAGTCGAACGCTTCGGAGTGCGTGGATTGAAAGTATGGTGAACCTGTGTTGCACTCGCATGGATTCGTGGATTGAAACGTGCCGTTGAGGGATTCTATCCATTCCTTGTTCGTCGCACCTTTCGTGGTGCGTGGATTGAAACAATCGTCAATAATTTGGCTTTTTTTGATAGGGCGCATCTTTCGAGATGCCTGAATTGAAGCAAGGTACAAAAATGCCTTCTCTACAGCTGTAGGGAGGGCTTTTTCTATTGAATGAGGTAGATGAGGGACGCAGTTGTTTTTAGAGACGAAGACATATTTTGTCATGGCAGCCTTGTATAATAAGGATTAAAGCAGGGGCGTCGCAAGTCGTCCGAATGCTTCCCTGTCGTGCGGACGAGACGATGGGCTTGTAACGGTAGTTGATTTGGAAGAGGTGACCGGTATGGAAAAAGATAAAACGATGATTCCTTTCGATGGGACTGACGAGACACGAGGAGAGATGGTTACCATGCATGTCGTTGGAGATGCGGAAAAGCGTACTTCGGATGCGATTGGGAAGCCGCCTAAGGGGCATTTGAGGGTTCTCGACGGGAACTTTCATGATGCCGGTATGGAGCGCGGCGCAGAGGATGACTTGATGGAAGATCTTATGGCTGCGATTCATGATTTCGTTGAAACCGCGTCCGAAGAAGAGTTGGCTTCCTTTCATCGCTTGATGGCCGCTATGGAAAGGGTTTTGGAAGAGTTGGAGAAATGGCTGGATGCCGTGGATGAAGCGGAAAAGGGGCGCCAATATGAGGCTTTTCATTTGGGATTTGAGCAGATGGTGGAAGCGGCCTTAGCCGACGATGTCGATGAGATCTTTGCCGGTTTGGATCGAATCTTAGCTTATTTTGACGAGGAATGTTGCTTTAAGAATCGAGACGCCTTTAATCAATATTTTGACGCTAAGGACAGAAAGCCTTTTGTCCTTTAGTCTGAGTTGCAGTACGAAAAGGAGGCGGAGGCCATGTGGCCCATTGCGGCGCTGGTGGTAGGAAAATTTATGTATGATCTGAATAAGGCCTGTGATATGGATGAAGATTCGAGACGACGCATGAGGAAGGCCTTTCAAAGGGAAACCGAGGCCAGACTGTTAGTGAAACAGAAATCGCAGGAGTTAGAAGCTGCCCTGGGGCGCATCGTTCAGCGAAAACGGGGAACCCTGTCGAATTTTCGACGCTTTGTCGATCTCTATCAGAAGATCATGGACATTGATTTCCAAGCCGAGAAGCGACAGCCTGTATTAGCCGTCATTCCTTTGAAAGAAGAAGATTTTGCCGGGCTGCAGCAGATGGTCCTCATTCCCAAGAGAGCGTTTACCGATTCGGAGGTGCTGATGTCCCTTCTGAAAGGCGGCCTGGGGCGGTCGATGTTAGATGACGCCGAGCAGTTTCGCTCTCAGTCGGTGAAGCAATTGCGGGCAGCCGGCGTGGTCTATGCTCAGGCGGAAAATATGGCCCGAGCCATCGATATCATGGTCGGTCAATGCGAAACGATTTCGGAGGTCATCGCGCACCTCAATTTCCTGCTGGCCAAGACGATTCGAACGTCTGAGGTTTTGATGGAAGCAAAAGGCAGTGACCCGGCGCGGTACACCCGTGCTGATCGGGATGTTTTGATGACCTGCATGAATGTAGTCGATGCTTTGAAAAAAATCGTCGATGCGCCGGTCGTGACGAGAGACGGGCAGCTTACCAAAGAAATCATGACGACGATCCGAATGGGACGGGAATACGCAGCGGCTGTGAAAAAAATCGGGTAAGGAGGTGACGACGATGAAGCGTTTAAAAATCGATGGGGAAAAATGTACGGGATGCGGGACGTGTCTCACTTTTTCGGACTATATTTCGGAAGGACCGGACGGCAAGGCTCGCGTAAAAAATAATGGGAAGATCGAGGACCCAAAGGTTCTCGCGGCAGCTCAGGAAATGGTCGAACTCTGTCCGGAACAGGCCATTGAGCTTTGTGATATCGAGGCAACATCCTTGCGGGCCGTGGAAAAACAGGCTTTGGTCGAACAGTTGAAAAAGGCCTTATCGAGTATTCAGATTCCCGAGCCGACGTCTGCCGACTATGGTTTTGACAAGGAAAAATATTCCTTTGACATCGACTACGATTACTTAGACGGAACTCATTATTATGAATATAAGAGCAGTTCGGCCGCACAGGATGCGGGCTGGAGCGAATTTAAGCGGCGAAATTACGATCGGATTGAACAGTATGCCATGGAAGTTCTCAGCCAATACGGGGCCGATAAAATTGCCCCCTTCTTCGATGGGTCGGAGCAAGGGATGTACGCCAAGTGGAATAAACAGTTCGAGGCCATTTTACGGGACACGGCAGATCGCGTGGCCGATGCCTTGGGAGACCGGAATCTTCCGGAAGATTTTTGCACGTGGAACGTATTGCCGACGCAGTACATCGATCGTTTTAAAGACTATAATCCCATCAAATGGGGGGCCAAAGTCGACAAAGCCATGAGAAGTGATTCCTATACCGATGAAAGCTGGTATAAACGCTGCGTCGATACGGATGATATGGAAGAAGAAGAATCGGGCCGCTTCTTCAGCCGGACCGTAACCCGGTACTGCTATAAATACGATAAGGGCCTGGGGAAAGACTTTAAAAAGGATATCGTAGATGCGATTTATCTTCTGGATATGAATGAATATTATGAAGAAGTCCTGAGCTGGATTATCGACGATTATAAAAGCAACATCGAAAAAACGATCGAGTCGAAATGTGAGGCATTGGAAGCTGCCCTCGGATGAGCTATTGACTCAAGTAAGGTGGACCATATTCATACTAAAAAATGGACGAGAGTGAGAAAAACTCGCTCGCGTCCATTTTTTTATGATTGGAAAAAATTAGTATAAATCGCTGTGACTCCCGGTACGGGTCAAGGTTAATGTCAGGATATCCGCCTCTATTTTGTAGATAAGCAGCCAGTCAGGAAGAATATGGCACTCACGAAAGCCAGCATAGTTACCGGACAAGGCATGGTCACGATACTTGGCAGGGAGTGATTGCTCCTTGACGAGATATTCAAGCACTTCCTGCAACAGTTCCGGTGTATGACCAGGCTGCTTTAACGCGCGTTTGTAATCCTTTCGGACGCGGGTGTTAGGCATTTGGTAAGGTTTTTCTAGGGTGTTAATGGCTATGATAGCATATTCTGGTACGTTTGAGCAGGTAATTATATGGGGGAGAAAATATTTTATATGATAATTATAGGTGTGTTGGCAATTACTATCATCAGTTAATTAAGATATATATTATAAAAATTAAAATAATTTTCATAAAATGTTGAAATATATTAATCGAATAAATATAAATTAATATATTTAATTGACATTTAATCTGCAAAGAGTATAATTAAAGTAAATAATACTATTAAATTTTGTAAAAATATATTTAATAGTATGCGCGCGCGGATATGTGGAAATCGGTTCTTTTTACAATTGAATGAAGGAGGGAAAAATTATGGATGGTAGTGCTTTAATTATTGTTTCGTGCATAGTCATTGCTATTTTAATCTTGATTTTCCTCACGATAAAAGTGAAATTGCATCCTTTTTTTGCACTAACAATTGCGGCCATTAGTTTTGGCCTTATGATTGGAGAAAATATCAATGATATCATGACAAGTTATGCAACCGGGTTGGGCGGGACTATCGCCGGTATCGGGATTGTCATTGCGATTGGTACGGTTATGGGGGGCTTACTTGAAAAAAGTGGTGCAGCTGAGACGATGGCGCATACTATTCTTAAAATTACCGGCAAAAAGCATGCCTCTTTAGGGTTAGCGATTACTGGTTACTTCGTCTCTATCCCTGTATTTTGCGATTCGGCTTACGTATTACTAGCACCTCTTGCCAAGCGTATGGCAAGGGATACGCGAATCAGTATGACGACCATGGCAATTGCCTTAGCCATGGGGTTGCATGCTACGCATATGTTGGTTCCGCCTACGCCGGGACCACTGGCCGTTGCAGGTATTTTAGGTGCGGATTTAGGGATGGTTATTGTTTTAGGCATGATTGTTTCGGTACCAGTTGTATTAGTCGCGCATTTTGCAGGAAAAATCTTAGGTGAAAAATATAAATTCATGCCGGAAGAATTAGAGGAAATGGTAACCCCGGAAGAGGGGCATAAGCGGCCGAGTGCTATGGCATCCTTTACGCCTATTCTTTTGCCGATTATCCTTATGCTGCTGCGGACGATAGCCTCTTTAGAGTCTAAACCTTTTGGAGATGGATTACTGTACAATATTTTCTTCTCCTTGGGGAATACCGTTGTGGCATTAATGATCGGGTTGCTTATTGCTTTTGTTTCTTATATGACAGTACGCCCGCATGACCGAGTCGTCTGGACTTTTGATGGGGAATTTGGAGACGCATTAAAAACAGCCGGCCAAATTGTACTCATCGTTGGGGCAGGCGGGGCCTTTGCTACCGTCCTTAAAATGTCAGATATTCAAGGCATAGTAACCCATTACTTTTCTAATGTATCGTTAGGTATTTTGGTACCGTTTGCCATCGGAGCTATTTTCCGTACGGCGATTGGATCGGGAACTGTCGGCATGATTACCGCTGCTTCCATGTTATTGCCTCTCGTCGATGTCTTGGGCTTTAATAGTCCGATTGGGCTTGTCATCGCAATGTTGGCGTGTGCATCCGGCGGATTCATGGTTTTCCATGGTAACGATGACTTCTTCTGGGTCGTCACAACGACATCCGGAATGAAACCAGAAATTGCATATCGTGTATTCCCTATCATCAGTGTTTTACAGGCTTTGACATCTTTGGCCTGCGTCTACATTTTATGGCTTATATTCCTTTAATTGAAAAGAGGTCGTTGTTATGAAAATTGATGAATTACAAACCCCGGCTATTTTGATTTATTTAGATTCTGTGGAACATAATCTAAAAAAATATGATACATTGGCGAAGCAGAATGGGAAACAAATATGGCCAATGGTTAAAACGCACAAAAGCACTGAATTGGCCAAAATGCAGAAAGAATTTGGTTGTACCGGATTTCTCTGCGGGAATCTGGATGAAGCCGAAGCATTGGTAAATATGGGGATGGATAATATCATGTATGCCTACCCGGTTGCTACCGATGTTTCGATTGATCGAGTGATAAAATTAGCTAAATCTTGTGATAACTTCTATGTGCGTCTCGATGGGGCGGAAGCGGCTGAACTGCTCAATAAAGCAGCCGCTGGCGCTGGTCTTGTGATTAAATACACGTTAATTATTGATAGTGGATTACATCGCTTTGGGGTGGCCCCTGATAAAGTTGTTGATTTAGCGAATTCCTTGAAAAAATTTGAGCATTTACAATTTTGTGGAATTTCTTCGCACCCAGGTCATGTTTATGGGGCTTGCAGCCATGACGACCTGGCAGGGTATGTAAAAGATGAAACACAGTCCATTGCATATGCAGCTGATGCGCTTCGCAAGGCCGGATTTACTTTGAAGATTATTTCAAGCGGCTCAACGCCTACTTTTGAAGGTGCGATTACAGACGCTAATATCAACATTTATCATCCGGGAAATTATATTTTTAATGATACGATCCAGCTATCTACTCAAACGGCAACGGAAGATGAATGTGCATTATATGTTCTTGCGTCGGTAATATCACATCCTGCTGAAAACTTGTTTATCTGTGATGCGGGAACGAAATGCTTTGGACTTGACCAAGGTGCGCATGGCAATACCTCGATTAAGGGCTACGGTACGGTTAAAGGTCATCCGGAATTAACGGTATATGGATTGTCAGAAGAAGTTGGGAAATTACATGTAGAAGGTCCAGCTACTAATTTAAAGGTAGGAGACAAAATTTGCATTATTCCCAATCATTCCTGTTCTAGTGCGAATTTGACGAGCTATCTTATTGGTGTCAGAGGTGATGAAGTCGATCGTCCTATAAAAGTCGATGTTCGTGGCAATTCGACGTTAAAGAATTCTATTAAATAAAACAATTAAAAGGGATTATAGCAGAAACGATAAACGGTTCTGTTATAATCCCTTTCATTAAAATCTAGGGGGTGATACGGCAAATATGACAATTGAAAAATCATTCTCTGGGTTATACCAGCGATGTTTCGTGTTGCTTTTTATACGGATACTGTCGCCCTCATGTAAAGTGATTGGGTTATCTTCTATCGTAATAACGACCGTTCCTTTTGCGACTAAGGCAACTTCTTCGCCTTTATGTCCCAATGGCTCTTTACAGGAGTATGTTTTAGCCGGAAGATTAAGCTGCATTAATTCTACAGTACCACTCATATCTGGGGTTAGCATTTCGTAATCAATATTATTTTCAATAATATGTTTTCGATCTTCTTTCCTTACTACATCGTTATTGACGTCGGTATCCTCCAAGAAAAAGCGAAACATTGGCTGATCTAAGGCTGTCGACAGAAGACGTATTGTATTTAACGATGGATTGGCTTGTCCATGTTCAATTTGACTTAGCATGGAAGATGTAATTTGGGCCATTTCGGCTAATTCACGGACCGTTAGTTGTTTTTTTAACCGATAGAATCGTATCTTTTTTCCGATTTTTAGTATGTCGTTCATGTTTTCACCTCTTTCATAAGTTTAACCTCTAGATATTATGTGCGTCAAGCATTATTAAATTTCAATATGCTATAATATATTCTTGTTAGAACGAAAAGTTTTTTATCTGAATGAATGCTTTTATTGTCAATAAAAGACCATCCTGAATGATGTAATAGAAAGTGCGTGGATTAAAACTTATAGAACTCCGGATAACGTTTAATTATCGTAAGTCGCACTTTTCGGAGGGCGTGGATTGAAACTGCACCTACCAGGAGTGGGTCAACGTCGGGATGGGTCGCACTCTTCGGAGTGCGTGGATTGAAACTTCGAGAGATGGTCCCCGCAGAATCAGAAATAGAGTCGCACTCTTTTGGGTGCGTGGATTGAAACATCACGGACCCGAAAGCGGAAATGGACGAATTGTCGCACCCTTCGGGATGCGTGGATTGAAACTCGACTATATAGATGAAAATGTCTACTTGTTTGCATCGCACTCCTGATGAGTACATGTGTTAAGGATTGCTTATGACAATGTTTTTCTGCCCTTTTCAGCTTTTCTTCTCGTGAGGCCCTTCGTTGACAGTCCTCTGTTTATCATGCTATAGTAAGAACGATATAATATAAGCAATAGGTCAGGTGTCACAGACTTAATAGAGAAGCCGGTTCAATGCCGGCGCGGTCCCGCCGCTGTAAGGTGGAGCCAGGCTGCATGGATGTCACTGTACGTTTTTGTATGGGAAGGCGCAGCTTTGGCCATGAAACCAAGCCAGAAGAACTGCCTGACGGATAATCACCGATAGACCTGCGAGCGATGGGAAGGAGATTGTAATGAGCATATTCGGGGACTGTCGTCTTATACGACGGTCCCTTTCTCTTTGTATGCCCTTATCTTGCAGGCGTCACAGGAAGGGGTTCTACGTACGATGGAAGCAATTATAAATGGGTTTCACTTATTTCAGCAAGGCGGTCCGGTCATGTATCTTCTTTTGGCCTGTTCGCTCTTTGCTGTCTATGTCGGCATTGAACGGGCCATGTTTTATATCCAGATGGATGCCGGCACGGCCTTTGCCAATCGATTTTATACGTACATCAAAGTGCATCAAACAGACAGGGCACGGCAGCTGGCAGCAGACAGTTCCGGCGGTCTGCCCCTCATTTTGAATGACCTTTTTGAAGGCCACGGAGGCGCTGATTGGAAGGCTTATGCTGAGATGCAGTCGGGGATTTTCATCGCCCGCCTTCGGAGCCGTCTCTATTATCTGAGCGTCATCGTCACCTTGGCGCCCCTCTTAGGGCTCCTCGGGACGATCAGCGGCATGATTCGTGCCTTCAGTATTTTCAACGTCCAGTCCGGACAGGCCATTGCTATTACGGGCGGCATCGGCGAAGCCCTCATTGCCACGGCTTTTGGCCTCTGTGTCGCTGTTTTGGCCTTGATCATCCATTCTTATTTCACCCAGCGCCTCGATCGAATCATTACCGACATGGAGCTGTGTTTTTCGGCGATGGAAACGATGGACCAGAAAGCAGGGCAGTGAGATGCGGCTACGTCAATTACGCGATTTTGAAAAGCCTTCCATCATGATCATTCCCATGATCGACATCATGTTTTTCCTCTTGGTATTCTTCATGATGTCGTCCTTATCCATGGTGGACATGCACAGTTTAGGCGTCCGCCTTCCTGTGGCGGCCAATGCCAATGAAGCTCCGTCGTCCCAGTATGCCGTCACCTTGAAGTCTGACGGGACGCTGTGGCTCAATGGCAAGGCCATCGATGGCGAGGCCCTCATGGCTTCGGCCCGGGCTCGTCAAGGGGAAGACAAGGCTTTCAGCGTCATCCTCTATGCCGACCAAGACGTCGATTACGGCCGGGTCATGGCCGTGTTGGATGCCTTTAAGAAAGTCGGTGTGACCCGCATCGGCCTCGTCGCCGACAGTGGGGCTCAGCCGTGAGGTGGGGAAAGAAGAAGGGCCGTATTGCTGCCGGATTTTCCGTCTCCCTCCACACCGCCGTCTATGTCGGTCTGGCTGCCGGCGGTTTCTTTACGGTCCTTCAGCACTATTCTCGACAGCCTAATGTAACCGACGTCATGATTTATAACGCTGCCGACATGGCCGGTGCCGGCGGGAACGATGCCGATGGGACTGACGCCGTCAGCCGCGATGGGGGCGGCGATTACGATGAACAAGAAGTCGTATCCTCGACGCCGGATAAGGCTCCGAACGAAGCGGTAACGCCCACTGTCGACGGGCCGCCCATGACGCCGGACTCCCTTACGTATGCCGCCGCCAACGATGAATCGCGACAGGGATCTTCAGACGAAAAAGGAAAGGCAGAAGCGGCGAGAATTTCCGGTTACCCCGTTTCGTCTCCTGAGGGAAAAACCTTGAGACCGGGGCATCATCACGGCAAGACAGGGCCTTCCGGCAGGCGGGCAGCCGGCCACGGGACGCGGGACCCCTTGGCGCCGTCCGGAAATCTTCATGTGCCCGATGGGATGGCTGACTTTCTCGACCGCGTCAAAGCCTTACTCCCTAATAAGTTATCGGAAGCCCGAGTAGATGCACCGAAAGAACCCGCCATTCCTCCCGTAGAATCCCGTCAATCAAATACGACCATCATCACCGCCAAGGAGATGGACGAACACCGCGATACGTCGGTCCAACAGGCCCTCCAGCGAGTCACCGGCGTTACCGTCAATGAGATGGTGCCGGGCATTTCGTCGTACGTCAAATTGAACGGCGACGACCGGGTCTTGATCCTCGTCGACGGTCAGAGCCTGGCCAATGCCCAGGGTTCCGGCTACGGGAGGGGCAGCGTCGATTTGGCAAACCTCCCCGGCGTGGGTTCTATTGAGCGCATTGAAGTCACCAAGGGCAGCGGCTCCGTCCGCTACGGCAGTGGGGCCGTGGGCGGCGTCATCAACATCGTCACCAAAAAAGGCGACCGCAAGGAGTCGTCCCTCGACGCCTACACCGGATCGTGGGGCATGCACGGCTATACCCTGAGTAACAGCGGCCGTTCGGGCAAGACCAGCTGGCTCATCAGCGGCGACATGGAGCGCCGTCAGTATTACGCCTTTCCGGGCGGCATCAATGCCGATAAGTCCCGCGGCGACATTGCCCGAAAGTCTTTATCCCTGCGCCTCGATCAGGACTTGACGGACGACACGTCATTGACCTTTAAGGCCTACCATCAGGATTACCACGGCCACGGATCGACCTTCCTTGCTTCTTATTCGTCGTCCCTCCCGAAGGCCCTGCAAAAAGAACGCCTGTCCGGCTGGTACCTCAGTGCCAATAAGCCCATCGAGCGGCTTATTAACAATTACAGCCTTACCTATAATTTTAAGAAAAATGAGGCTCAGCCCGGTTTCCTGCGCTATTTCAACGACTACCAGCGGACCCATTGGACCAACCATTATTTTACCCGCACCCAGGGGGTTGAATGGCAGAATCATTGGCAGGTCGGCAGCCATCATCTGACGGCCGGCGCCGAATGGACGGAAGACATGGGCACCAATTATGAGGCCAATTATATTGACAAGAAACGCCATAACCTGGCCTTTTACGCCGAAGACGCCATGAATTTCGGGAAATGGACGGTCACGCCGGGCCTGCGGCTCGATGACAACAGCACGTACGGTGTCCACCAGACGCCGCGTTTGGCCGTCAATTATAAGGCTAGTGACGACTTCAACGTCTATGCGTCGTGGAGCCGCGTCTTTTCGCCGCCGCGCCTCAATGACCAGTTCTATGTGACGACGTCCCGCGGCAAGATTACGGCCATGGGCAATGAAGATTTGCAGCCTGAAACGGGGTACACCCAGACCCTGGGATTCCAGTATCGCATGGGGCCTAAGACCCTCTTAGAAGGCAGCGTCTTCCACAGCGATTTAGAGAACGTCATCCGTTGGAATCGGGCCGTTACGCCCCGCGAACCGGAAAACCTCAATGAAGAAGATAAACGGGGCTTTGAACTGTCCCTCAAACAGACGATCAACGATAAATGGGATTATGAATTGGGCTATTCCTACATCCATACCCAGGTCGATACGGGAGACGGCCTGGGATTTGACGAAACGTACAACCAGCCTAACGGCTACCGCGCCGGCCTCCACTACCATCAGGGGAAATGGCAGGCCAACGTCGACGTGACGGCCGGAACGGGGCGCAACGACACGTATTACAGCAACAATTCTTACGTCGTCTGGAATGGCAGCGCGTCTTATTCGCCCGACGAAAACACGACGATTTACGTTAAGGCGGCAAACCTCAACAACGCCGGCTACGATTTATACCATAATTATCCGGCTGCCGGGAGAAACTGGCAGGTCGGCATCCGTCAGAAATTCTAGGAGGGGGCTTTTACTGTGAAAAAATTTGGCTTATGTCTGCTCGTCCTTTGTCTCTTGCTCCTTGTCGGCTGCGGTCCCCAAGGGGTGTCACAGCTGAAGGCATCCGGGGAAAATTATGCCGTCATCAACGATGATCGGGGCAAGGCCGTAACCCTGCCGCAGAAGCCGCAGCGCGTCGTCGTCTTATCGACGTCGCTCTTAAACTTTGCCGATGCCCTCGACGGGAACCTCGTCGGTCGGGCGGCGATCAAGTCGGAAGATGCAGCCCTTCCGGAAAAGTATAAGGACGTACCCGATGTGGGACCGGTCTACAGCATTAGCCTGGAAAAGGTGACGGCCCTTCAACCCGACGTCGTCATCGGCAGTACAGACCACCATGAAAAATTGGCAGCCCAGCTTGAAGACAGCGGCATTCCCGTCATCTTGCTGCGCACCAAGACTTATGACGACGTCAAGCGCAATCTGGACGTCATGGGTAAGGTCTACGGCAAAGAAAAAGAGGCTGCAGCCGTCGATGAAAAACTCGATAAGGATATCAAGGCCATCACCGAGGCCGTGCCCAAAGCGGGACAGCGCATTGCCATCATCCACGCGACGCCCAGTGCCGTGTCGTTAGAACTGCCGACGAGCATTGCCGGCGGCATTGCCGACCTGCTTCACTTGCAGAACATCGCCGCGGCACCGGCGGGAAGCGAAAATAACCGCATTCCCTACAGCATGGAAAGCCTCGTCGAAGCCAATCCCGACGTCATTTTTCTGACCTCTATGGGATCGTCGGACAAGATTGAAAAACGCATTAAAAGCGATATCGAAGGCAATCCGGCTTGGGCCTCCTTGAAAGCCGTCCGTTCGGGCCGTTTCTATATCCTGCCCGAACGGTATTTCCTCCTCAATCCCGGCCTCGATTACCCCAAGGCCGTCGGGTATATGGCAAACTTAGTCTATCCGGGAGTGGTTTCTCATGAATAGATTTTTTCGGCGGCGAGAACGGGCCGGATGGCGCTGGCTCATGCTGATTGTCTTCGCCATATTGGCCGCCTCAGGCCTTTTCCTGTCGGTCATGCAGGGGGCGGCGGCCATTACGGCGTCGGACGTCGTCCGAAGTTTATGGCAGCCGGGAGGGGGCACGGCCGACCAAATCATTTGGAACATCCGCCTGCCGCGGACCCTTACGGGAGCTTTGGTCGGGGCCAATCTGGCCCTGTCGGGAGCCATTTTACAGGCTGTCATGCGAAATCCCTTGGCCGATCCCCATATCATCGGCATCTCGTCCGGTGCCGGCCTCTTCGGCCTCATCGTCCTCATCGTCGTCCCGTCGTACGCCTTTTTGATGACGCCCGTTTCCTTTGTCGGGGCCATGGCCGCTGCCGGCGCGATCTACCTTTTGGCCTGGAAGGACGGCATCAAGGTCGTGCGCATCATCTTAGCCGGCGTCGCCGTATCGGCCTTCCTGGGAGCCATCATCTCGGGAATCCTCGTCTTTTACAGTGACCGCGTCCACGGCGCCTTGCTTTGGATGGTCGGGGGATTGGCGGCCAGCAGCTGGAAAGACGTGTCCGTCATTACGCCTTATGCTGCAGTCGGCTTCGTCCTGGCCTTTATCGGCGCATACTACCTAAACCTTCTCCAGCTCGGCGACGACATGGCCCGCAGCCTGGGCCTCAACGTCGAACGGGCCCGCCTGGGCCTTACGGCCATTGCAGCCCTTCTCGCAGCCAGTGCCGTCAGTGTCGCCGGCCTCCTCGGTTTTGTCGGACTCATCGTGCCCCACATGGTGCGCCTCTTAATCGGCACGGATTACCGCTATATCATTCCCGGAGCGGCCCTTTTCGGGGCGGCGACGGTGACCTTGAGCGATACGGCAGCCCGGCTCCTCTTGGCACCGGCGGAACTTCCCGTGGGCATCATCATCGCCTCTATGGGAGCGCCCTTTTTCTTATTTCTCCTGCGAAAGGAAGTGTGAGCCGTGGATGCCATTACCATCAAAGATCTCGTCGTCGAACGAGGCGGCAAGACCATCCTTCACGATATGACGGCGTCCCTTCCAAAGGGCAAGATCACGGCCATCGTCGGGCCCAATGGCTGCGGCAAGAGTACCTTCCTCAAGGCCGTGAACTGTATGATCCCTATTTCCGGCGGTGCTATCGACCTTTTCGGCCGCGACGTCCGTTCCTTTTCGCGGAAAGCCTTGTCGCGGGAAATCGCCTTTTTGACCCAGTCGCACGATCTTCCTCAAGACGTGCCGGTCGCCGAGTTAGTCGCCATGGGGCGGTTTCCGTACCGACGCCTTCTGTCGCCGCTGACGAAAGAAGATCAGGCCGCCATTCATCGTGCCATCGACGCCGTCGGCCTTCGGGGCTATGAAAAAAGGCCCATGCAGCACCTTTCCGGCGGTGAACAGCAGCGGGCCTGGCTGGCCGTTTTGTTGGCTCAGGATGCGTCCGTTCTCCTCCTTGACGAGCCGACGACCTATCTTGACGTCCGCCATCAACTGCGGATTTTATCACTCCTTCGTGAGATTAACGAAACATGGGGGCGAACGGTGGTCATCGTCCTCCACGATATGAATCAGGCTTACCAGTATGCCGATGAAGTGCTGATGATGAAAGAGGGGGCCATCGTGTCGACCGGGGCCCCGCAAGACGTCTTGACGCCGGCCGGGCTGCGCCGGGTCTTTGCCATCGACGCCGAAGTCGTCCGAACGAAGGACGGCTGCCCCTTCATCGTGCCCAGAGGCGCCCTGCCCGACGGCGAGGATTGAAAGGAGACAGGCATGGATTTATTTACGATAAAAGATGGGAAGAAACTTCGCTGCGGTTATACGACCGGCTCCTGTGCGGCAGCGGCAGCTAAAGCGGCGGCCGTCATGGTCCTCACGGGAAAACGCGTCGATGCCGTCGCCCTTACGACGCCGAAAGGGGAGGTACTTCATTTGCAGCCTGAAGAGATCTCTTTCGGCCCGTCGTCGGCAACTTGCGCCATTCGCAAGGAAAGCGGCGACGATCCTGATATTACCGACGGCATCTTGGTCTATGCCACTGTCGAAAAGAAGGACGGCCCCATGGTCATTGCCGGCGGACCGGGAATCGGCAGGGTGACGAAACCGGGCCTTGCCTGTGCCGTCGGCGACTGGGCCATCAATCCCGTGCCGCGGCGCATGATCGAAGAGGCCCTTTCGAGCGCGGCGAAGGCCTGCGGCTATACGGGCGGCCTCAAACTGACCTTGTCTATCCCCGGCGGGGAAATTTTGGCTAAGAAGACCTTTAATCCTCGTCTTGGCATCGTCGGCGGCTTGTCCGTTTTAGGGACGTCAGGCATCGTCGATCCTATGAGCGAACAGGCCTTAGTCGACACCATTCACACCGAAATGGATTCGCGAAGAGCCGCCGGAAAGACGCATCTCTTAGCCTTTTTTGGCAACTACGGCGTCGATTTCAGCCGCGATGAACTCGGCCTCGACGTCAGTCAGCGGGTGACCATCAGCAACTACGTCGGCGAAATGCTGGACTATGCCGTCTATAAAGATTTTTCCGACGTCCTCCTCATCGGTCATATCGGGAAATTGATTAAAGTTGCTCAAGGCATTATGAATACCCATTCCCGCTATGCCGACGGACGGACGACGCTCCTTTCCTTAGAAGCCGTCTTTGCCGGCGCATCCCGCGACCTTGCCAAAACCATTTACGACAGCCTGACGACGGACGAAGCCGTAAGACTCCTCTCCGAAGCCGGCCTTTTGGCACCGGTCATGGAGGCTGTCTGCCAAAAAATCGATCACTATCTGGAAGCCCGTACGCACGGCGCTGTCCGGACCGGGGCCGTCTTATTCTCCAATGTTTACGGTGTCCTCGGTTATACATCACAGGCCAAAGACTTATTGGCCGTCCATCAAAAGGGGGAAACTCGATGATACATTTTGTCGGTGCCGGTCCCGGTGCGGTCGACCTCATTACGGTCCGCGGCAAGACCTTACTGGAAACGGCCGATCAAATCATTTATGCCGGCTCTCTGGTCAATCCGGAATTACTGACCTATGCCAAAAAAGACTGCGTCATCTTAGACAGTGCAGCCATGACCTTAGAAGACGTCATAGCCGCCATGGAAACGGCGGAAAAACTGGGGTGGATGACGGTCCGTCTGCACACGGGAGATCCGTCGGTCTATGGGGCTATTCGCGAACAGATGGATATCCTCACGGAAAAAAACATCGCCTTCGACGTCGTCCCCGGCGTCAGTTCGTTCTGCGGTGCCGCTGCCGCCCTCAAGGCCGAATACACCTTGCCCGGCATCAGCCAGTCGGTCATCATTACCCGCATGGAAGGGCGGACACCCGTTCCCGATCGGCAGAAAATCGCCGACTACGCCGCTCATCAGGCGACGATGGTCATCTTCCTCAGCGCATCCCTCTTAGAAGGCCTGCAAAAAGAACTCATCCGCGGCGGTTATGACGGCGACACGCCGGCAGCCATCGTCTATAAGGCGTCCTGGCCCGATGAAAAAGTCTATCCCTGCACCGTTGAGACCCTTTCTGAAACGGCGCAGCAACACGGTGTTTCGAAGACGGCCCTCATCGTCGTCGGAAAGGTCCTCGGCGATACGTACGACCGAAGCCTGTTGTACCATCCGGCCTTTACCCACGGCTGCCGCAAGGCCGAGCCGGAAACACAGCAGTACCGCGACCATTTTAAAAAGGACTCCTCCCATTGACGGGGGACTCCTTCTTTTGGTGACGTCCGTTCCGAGTATCTTCAAAGGTGCTCGGATTTTTTTATGCCCCTATGGGAGGCGTGAAAAGCTGCCCGCGTCGCCTTGTTTTTTGGCCGCAGAAACAAAAAAGCCGCCTGAGATTCCCTTTGCGGGGAAAATCTCAAGCGGTTTTTTCACGAGTTCGGCAGCCTTATGTCAGGAACGCTTCATGTAGAGCAGGGGGTAGGCATTTCCCTGTTCGTCGAATTCCGTCCGTTTATAGACGATAAAGCCCAAGTGTTCGTAAAATCCCTTGGCTAAGGGATTCTCCTCATTGACGGCCAAGTCGTTGACGCCGTACTGTTCGATGCCGTAGCCTAAGAGGGCTGAACCGATGCCGCGGCTGCGGTGTTCGTCGGCGACGAAGAGCATTTCTACCTTTTTATCGGCAATCCCCAAAAATCCCAAGGGACAGCCTTTGTCGTCTTCGGCGATGATCAGTTTGGGTACGACGGCCAGGGCCTGGGGGACGAAGGCTTTAATGGCTTCGATGGCGCAGGGGGATAAAAAGAGGTGGGTCGCCCGGACTGAGCTTTCCCAGACGGAGAGCAGTTTTTCCGTCAATTCCGGGGTACGGTCTTGGATTTCGATGATATGCAAGTCTTTTCTCCTCATTCGCAGATACGGACGGTTCTCATAGAACCTGATTTATTCGTCGTCATCGTCGTTATATTCGGGCAGTAAATCACTGGTATAGACCCGTTTTCCCGACGTGACTTCGTCGTAAAAATTCTGTTTCCAATTAATGTAGTCGATGGATTCCCGGACTTCTTGGAGCTTTTCCTCAAGGAGGGCCAGCTTCTTATCGAGCATGATCTTGCGGACGGGAATGGAGTCGGGGCCTTGCAGGCAATAGGCCAGGTACTGTTTCATCTCCTCGATGGTCATGCCGCATTTTTTTAAGCAGGTCAGGCTCTTGATCCAGGCGATGTCGTGGTCGTTGAAGACGCGGCGGTTGTTGTCCGACCGCTTGACGTTGGGCACGAGGCCCGTATTGCAGTAGTATTTCAGGGTTTCATAAGGAAGGCCCGTCTGCTCACAGGCTTCTTTCATGCCATAGAGTTTCTTCGATGATGCCGTCATGACGGCGGTCACCTCCTTTGCATGCCTTTTCAGATGAGAAAGGCTTATTTCTGATTTACGTACCACTGGAAGAGGGCTTGGGTACCGCAGTCTTCCATGCCGTCGGCAGCCAGTTTGTCGTAGAGCTTCTTGGCCAGGGTCAGTCCCGGCAGGTCGAGGTTCATTTCGGCAGCCGATTCGAGGGCGATGCGCATGTCTTTAATGAAGTGCTTGATGTAAAATCCCGGCGCCGTATCGCCTTTTACCATCCGCGGTGCCAAGTTGGTCAGGGACCAGGAACCGGCAGCGCCTGACGAGAGGGTGGCGATGACTTTTTCAGGGTCGAGGCCGCTCTTTTGCGCGTAGGCAATGGCTTCCGAGACGCCCATCATGTTGGACGCAATGGCAATCTGGTTGCTCATCTTGGCGTACTGACCGCTGCCGGCAGGGCCAAAGTAAGTCAAGGTCTTGCCCATGGCCGAAAAGACGGAATTCATGGCGTCAAAGACAGATTCTTCGCCGCCGACCATGATGGCCAGGGTCCCGTTTTTAGCGCCGACGTCGCCGCCGGAAACGGGCGCATCGAGGGCGTCCACGCCTAAAACCTTGGCTTTGTGGTAAATTTCTTTGGCAAGGGACGGGCTCGACGTCGTCATATCGATGACGGTGCCGCCTTTTTTCCCCTTTAAGATGCCTTTATCGCCAAAATAGACTTCTTCCACGTCTTTCGGATAGCCGACGATGGAAATGACGACGTCCGACGCCGCAGCGACGGCCGCCGGCGAGTCAAACCATTGGCAGCCTTCGGCGATGAGGGCGTCGGCCTTGCTTTTCGTACGCGTATAAATGTTAACCGGGAAGCCGGCTTTTTTCAGGTTGCGGATCATGCCCGTTCCCATGACGCCCGTTCCGATAAAGCCGATAGTCGTTGTATTCATAGATAACACCTCCAATATGTATGCATGTTCTTATTATAGCATAAATAGTTTTAATATAAATATGGGAGATGGCAATCGATAGCCGATGGGAATCTTGACAAAAAGAGTATCCTTCTGCTATACTAATTCCGTAATAAAATAGCGAAGGGGAGTAACCCTCAGTTGTCCATCAACATCGTGCCGTTATGACCGGCTGGTGGCAGCATTGCTCTTGCAATAGGTGAGACTTTCGCATGATACCAGCTCGACTGTTACCATGCGGAAGTCTCTTTTGTTTTATTCACAGAAAGTAGGAGAGAAATTATAATGGAACTGTTATCAATGCAATTTTTTACGGCTTTAGGAACGATCATTCTGCTGGACATCCTTCTTGGCGGGGACAATGCCGTCGTCATTGCCATGGCAGCCAATAAGCTGTCGCCGGCCCTGCGCAAAAAGGCCATCCTCATCGGTACGGCCGGGGCCGTCATCATTCGCCTGATCATGACCTTCATCGCCGTGTGGCTGCTGACCATTCCGTATCTGCAGGTCATCGGCGGCCTGATCCTGCTGCCCATTGCCGTGAAGCTCCTCGTTCCGGAAGAACATCACGACGACGTCAAGGCCTCGGATAACCTCATGGGCGCTATCAAGACGATCATCATCGCCGACGCCGCCATGGGCGTCGACAACGTCTTGGCTATTGCCGGTGCCTCTCATGGCAGCTTCCTCTTAGTCGCTATCGGCTTTTTAGTCAGTATCCCCATCATCGTCGGCGGCAGCACCATTATCGGCCGCCTCATGGATCGCTTCCCGGTCATCCTCTACGCCGGTGCCGGCCTCCTCGGTTGGACGGCAGGTTCGATGATCGGCCACGACAAAATCTTAGGCCCCATGATCGAGTCCTCCGTCGGCACGTGGGCTCCCTTGGCCATCCAGATCTTCCTGGCTGTCGGCGTCATCGCCGTCGGTTTGGTTTTGAGCCGCAGTGTAACGGCGAAAGCCCAAGGCTAAGGGCGGGTTCTAAGGACTTCGGTCCGCCGGCGAAAGCCCCATCCGTTTGATTTATGATACGAACCGTGTTAAAATGACATAAAACTATTCAATAATTGCAATCCATTGATAAAGTGAGGTAATCGCGATGAAAATGTGGAAAATCTTTGGCTTGACCCTGGCCTTGACGACCGTCGCTGCCGCTGCTTTTGCGTCGGTTCCGCAGTCGGCCTTGCGCATCGGCGGCATTCCTTTCGATGCCGAAAGCTCGGTCATTCGTTCGATGTACGGCATGCCGACCAAGGTGGACGTTCATATGGAAAAGGAACGGGCTACGGAAGACACGGAATATGAATACGGAAACTCCGTATCCATCGACTTAAAGTACGACCGCGTCCATCAAATCGAAGTCTCGGCCAATAACGGCTGGGCTACGGCGGACGGCGTCCATGTCGGCATGACGTCCGATCAGGTAAAAATGATTTACGGCGAGCCTGATACGGTTCGTGACGATCATTACATCTATTACGTCACCGGCCGGTCCGATCTCGGTATCGACATCGAAATTGAAAACGACCGCGTCGATGAAATCACCGTCGGGAAATTAGACAAATAAGAAAGCGATAAGACACCGGTCCAAATCCATGGGCTGGTGTTTTTTTTGCTTCCCGAAAGGGGTGTCTCGGCACTTTTTCTGGCGGCGACGGAACCTTGAAGGGAAACCACGAATGGGATGCGTCAAGGCGACGTCATGCCGGCGAGGATTCTGCAAAAGCAGCTGCGATTCATAAGGAGGTGGGGAAGACGGTTCAGGATACTGCCAGGGAGAGCGGAAAGTCCGGAGGCCCCTGAGTGAACCGACGCCGTCAGGGACTACCTTCCGGAAAAACTTCCTTTTCCGGATCAAAAGAAAACCGGTCGACAAGGAAGTCGGCCGGTTTTTTTGGCGAGGGATGGATTTATAAGTCGGTAAAGACCGTGAGGTCGTCGGGGATGTAAAGGTTGCCGTCGTAATACTTCTTGCCTTCTTCGGCATAGCGCTCCTTACGATGGGCTAAGTCGCTGTCTTCCGTATGGTAGAGGATGACGTTTTGGACGTCCAGGCGCTGAGCGAGCTGACAGGCGTCTTTTACGGTAGAATGATTCTTTTCATAAGGGTGGAAAATGGCTTCATCGGCGTCGAGGCAGAAGGCTTCGTGAAGGAGCCACTTGCTGCCTTTGACGTAGTCTTCTTCCCAGGGCTGGCACGGTTCGTCGCCGCAGCAGGTCAGGCGCCCGTCAGAAAGTTCCATAGCGAAGCCGAACTGCTTGGCCTTCGTCGAGCGGATGTCGAAGAAGGTGACGTCATGACCGATGAGGGTGTGCTTGTCGCCGTCTTCAACGGTGATCAGATGGAGCTTGTCGTCGAGGTAGCGGCTGTCCTTCGCAGCGAGGAGAGACGTCGCCATAGAGCGCAAGAGACCGATGACTTCGTCGTGCCCATAGATCGTGGCCTCGCCGTCATACGTCCCGCGCCGCCAAGACTGGCACATCATGCGCATGAGCCAGATGATGCCCAGGAGATGGTCGATGTGCTTGTGCGTGACGAAGACCGTCCGCATATCCTGCCAGCGAAGATTTGCCCTTTCCAGCTGCTGTAAGAGCCCATTTCCACCGCCGCCGTCGACGAGGAGGTACTGCCCCTTTTCTTCTAAAACGAAACAGGTGTTATAACAATGGGTGACGGTAGCATTGCCCGTGCCTAAGATGGTAAGATTCATAACAAGCTCCCTTCTAATCAAAAAGTACCGTATTAATATAACAAATTTTAGGGACGGTGTAAATGCCTGCGGGACGGCTAACGTCCTTGAAGCAGAAAGCGGCGTCGTCGATCCGGAAAAGGTCGCAGCCATCGAAAAAGAAGTACAAATTACAACCTTATAAGACAGCATAGGGGAACACTCCTGCAAAACAGGGCTTTCGATAAAATCACAAGTTATCGGAAGCCCTGTTTATATAAAAGCCAACGCCCATATCTTCTGATACCCGTCCTATCTTGCAGTCTCCCCAAAAAATCCGTATACTAAAGACACACACAAATAAAAAAGCAACCAAGGGAATGGCCCTTTTCCGGCGATCCCCTGCTGCATTAGGATCTTATTTAGCGTATATCAGGTGCCAGACGGGCACCGGGAGGTATCATAACATGAAATATTTCATCGCGTCAGATATTCACGGCTCGGCCTATTATTGCCGCCGTCTTCTCGAAGCTTATCAGCGGGAAGGTGCCGACCGTTTCGTTCTCCTCGGCGACATCCTCTACCACGGACCGCGAAATGATTTGCCGAAAGACTATAATCCGAAAGAAGTCTTTGCCATGCTGAACGGCATAAAGGACTCCATCCTCTGCGTCCGCGGCAACTGCGACAGCGAAGTCGACCAGATGGTCCTCGAATTTCCCATCATGGCTCCTTACGCCATCTTGACGCAGGGAACCCTCGTCGTCTATGCGACCCACGGCGACCACTACAATACGCACCGCCTGCCGCCCCTTCAGAAAGGGGACATCCTCCTTCACGGCCACACCCACCTGCCGGTATGGGAACCCTTCGGCCAGGATAATTACTATCTCAATCCGGGTTCGGCGTCCCTTCCGAAAGACGGCAATCCCCACAGTTATCTCGTCTGGGAAAATCAGACCTTTACTTGGAAGGATATGGACGGCAGGGCCTTTCACGAACTGACCTTATAAGGATCCCGGAAAGGGGCGGAGCCGATCCTGTAAATAGCTTTGGAAGAGGGCGGCTGTCTGCGTTTCTTCCGATACGGGAAAGGCGTACTTGCCGAATTGGCGGACGGCCATGATGCCCATGAGAGAATTGGTAATAAAACACTCATCGAAGGTCCCTATTTCAGCGGGAAAGATGGATTTTTCGATGACGTCATAGCGAGAACAGAGATAGGCGCGGACGATGCCCGGCAAGAGTCCGGCCTCGATGGGCGGCGTATAGAGCTGCCCATTTTTTATGAAGAACAGGTTGCTCACGGCCCCTTCGGTAAGTTCTCCCTTCGTATTGCAGAAAATCGGTTCGTCGATACCCTGTCGGGCAGCCTGCCGTTTGGCCACGATGGAGTCGCCGTAATTAAAGGTCTTATGGCGAACGAAGGGCGAACTTTCATTGCGCCGGATATTCGACAGGGCCAAGACGAATCCCGGACGGGACGCCATGGCTTCGTAGGGATTGGGACGGGACGTGAAGCATAAATTATGGTCGGAAGCGAGGATTTTTAGAACGCCCGTATCATTCCCCTCCTTCGTTAAATACGATTTTAACCGCTCTTTCCAATCGGCAGGCAGGGAGAGGCCCAACCAGTCAAGGGTACGCTGCAGCCGGGCTTCATGGGCTTCGAGCCAGACAGGACGCCCCTCAATGAGGGACAGGGTTTCAAAGGCGCCGAGGCCGAATTGATAGCCGTCATCAAAGGTAAGGTTCATAGTAAAAAGGTTCTCCTTTCAAGGCTGTCAGCAGGGCTTTGGCTTTCTGCCAGATTTCTTCGTACTCAAAATCCCGGTCCGATTCGGCCGTAATGCCGCCGCCGACGCCGATATAGTAGGTATCCCCTTGATGGACGGCCGTGCGGATGACGATATTGAGGTCACAGTTTCCGTCGAGGGAGAGATAGCCGATGGTGCCCGTGTAGAGTTGGCGGCGGCTCGATTCCAGCTCGTCGATGATTTCCATGGCCCGCTTCTTGGGCGCTCCCGTAATGGAACCGCCGGGAAAGAGCGCCTTCAGGGCATCGACGGCAGTCTGGTCCGGGCGAAGGATGCCGGTGACGCTGGCGACTAAGTGGAAGACGGAGGCATAGTCTTCGACGGAAAACAAGGTCGGGACCGTGACGCTGCCGGGCTGGCAGATTTTATGGAGGTCGTTTCGTTCCAGGTCGACGATCATTAAGAGCTCGCTGCGATCTTTTTGAGAGTCTCCCAATTCTTTGCGAAGGGCGGCATCTTCGGCCGCCGTCTTCCCTCGGCGGCGAGTCCCTTTGATGGGCCGCGTTTCAATCCGCCGTCCGTCGATGTGAAGGAGGCGCTCCATGGAGGAACTGATAATCTGATACGAGCCGTATTGCAGGTAAGCTCCAAAGGGCGAGGGATTATCCCGGCGCAGTCGAGAAAAGAGGGTGTACGGCGGGCAGGGGCTGTCGACGGTCAGGGTGCTGGTGAAGTTGGTGACGTAGACGTCGCTGGAGACGAGGTAGGTCATCAACTTTCGAAGGGCCAGGGCGTATTCGTCAGGCGTGCAGTCCGGTTCAATCGAAATGGGATAGGTCTCGGTCAGAGACGGCGCCGTAAAGGTTTCCATTCGCTGGCGGATGAGGGTTTCCATCCGCTTCCAAAGTTCCGGAGCCGCCTCGGTATGGCCATTGGCGATGAACCAAAGGCTGTGATCTTTCAGGTCTTCGATGATAAAAAAATCGTAGAAGACCCATTTCATCTCGGCCAGGGTCGCCTTCGGTGCGTGCCGCGAAATGACGCCTTGGGGCTTCATGCCGTAGTCATAGGTGACGTAGCCGATGGCTCCCGATGTCAGGGGCAAGTCGCTGTAATTCTTCTGGTGATGCCGGGCTAAGTAGGCCTTGAGATAAGCTTCGGCCGTTCCCGGGTGGTACTTGCCGTCGACGCGAAGGCGGCCCTTTTCGACGGACACCGTATGATACGGAACGAGACCGATAATGGCATATTGGCCGAGTTTATTTTCCAGGGAAGAATCGAGAAACGCCGCATCTTTTTCGTCAGCAAAGAGGGAGAAGATCTGACTTGCCGTATAGGGAAGATCCGAACGGCGGATATAGGGTTCAGGCATCGCGTCGACCTCCTATTTCGGCACAGCGGCAAAAGGCTTGGATTAAGTCGCTGCCGTACTCCGATAAGAGGGCTTCAGGGTGAAACTGCAGGCCGAAGAGGGGTCTTTTTTTATGGGACAAGGCCATGACGGCACCGTCGTCACTGACGGCGTCAATCCGATAAGCAGGAGGCAGGCTGCTTTTTTGGACGACCAGGGAATGGTAGCGAGTTACGGAAAAGGTCTTGGGAAGGCCTTTAAATAAGCCCCGCCCGTCGTGATGAATGGCCGTCACCTTGCCGTGCATCGGCCTTTTCCCGCGGATGACAGAAGCACCGGCCGCATAGGCCAGGACCTCCATGCCGAGACAGATGCCGAGGATGGGCGTCGTCTTTTCGAAATCCTGAACGATGGCCAGGGACTGCCAAGCATCGGCCGGCCCCTTGGGACCGGGAGACAGGATGATGCCTTCCGGTTTCATAGCCGCAATTTCTCCAAGGCCGATGGCATCACAAGGCCGGACTTCGACGTCGCGTCCCGTTTCGGCGACCAGGTCGGCCAAATTATAGGTGAATGAATCGTAATTGTCGATGATGAGATACATAATACCTCCTTATATATAAAAATGGATAGCGACGGCATCCCCAAAGGGCACAGTCGTTATCCATAAAGGTCCGTAACCTGCTGATGAGGAAGATTCCTCGTCTTTTAGTATACCATAATCCTGCGTTTTTTTCGAAGTCTTTTTTCGGTATAAAACGGGCTGTACGAAGTCCGCCTTTTCCAGTATACTAGAAGAAAAAAAAACGGAAATGAGGGATATATATGCGAATCTTGCAGGAAACCTTACGGGCAGCCATTGCCCAGGCCTCGCCGGTCATGTTCAATAAAGAAGCAACACTAAAGAAAGTCGTAGCACAAATCGAAGAAGCCGGGCGGAACGGGGCACAGCTCATCGTCTTTCCCGAATCCTTGGTACCGTGCTACCCTTACGGCCTGACTTTCGGCTTTACCGTCGGCAGCCGTTCCGAAGCCGAGCGGGCCGATTGGAAGCGCTACTACGAAGAGTCCGTCGTCGTCAGCCGCGATCTGGAGTCCGTTGCAGCCGCCGCCAAGGCCTTTGGCATCTACGTCAGCTTAGGGATCACCGAACGGGACGAGACGACGTATTCGCTCTACTGCAGCAACGTCATCTTTGGGCCCGACGGCACCTTGAAAGCCCTCCACCGAAAGATAAAACCGACCGGTTCCGAACGTTATATCTGGGCCGATTCTCACGTCCCGTCGACGTATTTTCCTATCGTCCAGACGCCGTGGGGCCCCATGGGATCCCTCATCTGCTGGGAAAATTACATGCCCCTGGCCCGGACGGCCCTCTATCAAAAGGGGGTCAGCCTCTATTTGGCGCCGAATACCAACGACAATCCCGAATGGCAGGACACGATCAAGCACATTGCCATCGAAGGTCACTGCTACATCTTTAACGTCGATCAGTACTTTACTAAGGACATGTATCCCTCCGACCTGGTAGAAAAGGGCGCCGTCGATAAACTGAATGACGCGACCTGCCGCGGCGGCAGCTGCATCATCGATCCCTGTGGTCATTATCTCACCGAGCCCGTTTGGGACAAGGAAGCCCTCATCTATGCCGACCTCGACATGAATCAAGTCGCCCTGCGCCACATGGAATTCGACGCTGCCGGCCACTACAGCCGTCCCGATATCCTCGAACTTATCGTCCACGAATAAGAGAAATCGGGTATCGTAAGCTTTTTCGGCGTAATAAAACACCGTTAAACGGAGTTTATCCTCGTTTAACGGTGTTTTCCATAAGCGCCCTATACACGGCAGCAAGGGAGGCGGAGCATGCCGGTGGGGGCTGAGGGGTTCAGGCAATTTTATTGCCGTTGGCAACCATTTTAAATTGAAGGCCTAATACTTCGGCAGCCCGCTTGCACATGAGCATGCGCTGCATGAAGATTTCAAAGTAATCCATGAGGGAGCAGATTGATTCATCCAACTCGATTTCCAGGCGGATGACGTTCTTGTGACGGTCGATGTGAAGTTTAGACGATAAGGCGGCATAATTGACCCGGTCGTGTTTATCGAAGGTTTCGGGAACCTTATTGCGTACACGGTTGCGGCGAACATCGCTCTTGTCTGCCAGGATGACGGCTGCCGAAATGGGGTCAAAGGCGACGCCGCTTCGTTCATCGTGCTGACCGATGGCCGATATGATGGCGGCAATGTCTTCCGGCGGAGCGCCCCAGTCGCGAAGGAACTGGAAGGCCATGAGGGCTCCCGTATGGGCATGGTCGACGCGGTTGATGCTATTGCCGATGTCGTGCATATAGCCGGCAATCCGGGCCAGCTCGACGGTATGCTCATCGTAGCCCAGCTTCTTTAAGATGCGTCCGGCCGTGACGGCGACTTTGGCCGTGTGTTTCTGTGAATGGTCCGAATAACCCAGGGCATCGAGAACTTTATTGCCCTGTTCCAAATAGATGCTCAATTCTTTGGCATGGGTGATATTTTCATAGGTCAGCTTTTTCATTGAATCATTCCTTTGCTCATTCTTGTCTTATCTTTTAGCATACCAAAGGACTGTATATATTGCGTAAAAATTGGATAAAAAGTCGGCCTTATTTTGAAAAAGTTTATTTTTATCGATTTTCTTTGTGAAGATCCGTCAGTAGGCGTATAATAAAAGTATATTTGAAAGGGGGATTATATATGAACGAAGTTATGAAAGCACTCTTAGAACGGCGCAGCATCCGTCAGTACGAGGACAAAGCCGTTCCTGCCGAACTCATTGAACAAATCGTCGAAGCCGGCCTCTATGCGCCGTCCAGCATGGGCAAGCAGAATTCAAAGATCGTCGTCATCACCAACAAAGAACTGATTCATGAATTATCCGTCGTGAACAACGAAATCGGCGGCTGGCCTGAAGGAAACGATCCCTTCTATGGCGCTCCCGTCGTCCTCCTGGTACTGGGCTACAACGGCATGGGCAAGGAAAAATACGACGGCAGCGTCGTCATGGAAAACCTCATGCTGGCCGCTCACTCACTGGGACTTGGCAGCTGCTGGATCCACCGGGCCAAAGAAGAAATGGAAACGCCCTTAGGAAAGAAAATCTTCGAAAAAATAGGCCTCTCGGCAGACGAATGGGAAGGCATCGGCAACTGCACCGTCGGCTATCCCAAAGGAGAAGCCCCGAAAGCGGCTGCCCGGAAAGAAGATCGGGTCTACCATATTGACTGATGTAGCAAGAATGATTTGAGGCATACAAAAAGGAAAGCGATACATGACTCGCTTTCCTTTTTTGTCTGTTTATAAGTGATTTCAAACTTGATAGCCGGCAGTGGCGGCCTGCCATTTCCGTGTAAAACTTGAAGTTATGAGCTTTCTTTGTTACACTAGAATACATGAGATAGTTCGATGTATT
>UMFV01024061.1_pt1 | contig 59426 bp, 53 predicted proteins | sample 1965101 | NCBI WGS metagenome assembly UMFV01 (sample SAMEA4836055, study PRJEB28245) | human gut metagenome | biome: gut microbiome; material: fecal sample | place: Denmark | collected 2008 | reverse complement strand
CGTTTCCCCGCCGATGAGGTTCGGGCAGGCACTTGGCCAATTCCCGGGCCATACTCGGTTTTTCGGCAATAAAAAGTTTCATCGAGCATCTCTCTTTCTGCAATAGACTGTACCCTATAGCATACCATATTTTGATGATTCTTTATAGGGCAGGCCCGAAGATCGGACGAAAAGCAACCCAAGACCTAGACGGCTTGGGTTACTTTGGCTAATTGTCCGACGGCGGTAATGACCTTGGCAAAGGCCGGCGGAATATCGTCTTTTTCAAGGGATTGACCGAGGAGGCGTCCGAGAATGACGCCTTTATTGCTGTACAGCCAGGCAAAATAGTAGACGTACAGGGCCCGTTGGTTGCGGGGATTGACGTTCCACAGCCGGCGGGCCGGATAGTCATGGTAATTGATATCCAGCTTGCGGCAGGCCTTTTTGATCATGTCCGTCGTGGCCCGGGCGTGGTCGCCGCAGGCCGTGTTGATGATGCGGTCCAAATCGCGGCGCCGCCCCCTGTCGAGGAGGGTCTTGGCCAGATCCATTTCAAAACAGATCTCATGGGTAAAATAGACGCCCCGTTCGCCCTTGTGGGCTGCCTTGACGTCGGCGTCGTACAAAGCGGCGACGGGAATCTTGAAGTATTCTAAAAGGGCTTTGATCTTAGAAATAGAGCTTTCGCCGCGGGCGTTGATGAGACAGATGCCGTAGTAGTCAAAGGGTATGTTTAAGGTCACGCCGAACTGCTGGAAGCAGCCGTACTCCGTTTCGCCTTCGACGATGAGGGCGCTTCGCGAATAGAGGGCTGCCTTGACTTCCGGGAAGTGCATGATCAGGTGTTTTTCAATTTCTTCACTGAAATGGAAACACGAGCCGCAGGCCGCGCGGACCATCCCCTTTTTATCGCGGTACAGGCGGATGATGTTGCGATAGTCGTCGATGAGAGAATCCGTCGAATGGGTGACGATAAACAGCTGCCCCCGCAGGCCGTCGATGTTGAACAAATCCTTGAGGATCCGGCAGAACTGGGGATCTTCGTTATGGAGAAGCTGTTGATAATAATGAAGGACCGACCGCTGCATATACGGATGCAGGTGGATTTCAGGCTCGTCGATGGAGATGATGAGCGGCAGGTACCGCCTTCCTTTTTCATCGACGATGAGGTTGTGTTCCATAGGTACGGCCCGGCTGAGGGACATTTGGTAGACATGGGTAATGACACAGAGCGCCGCCAGGGAAATGAACTTCATGTTGTCGGCCCGGGGCCGGTCCGTGCGGCACAAGAGCTTAGACAAGAGGAAGATATTGACGAAGTAGGAAGAATCGAGGCTGCCGACGGCCACTTCATGATGGATAAAGGCCCGCGCATCTTCTGACAAACCGTCCCAATGCTCCTCTCCCCAAGCCGAGAGCTTCTGCTCTAAGGCCCGATAGATTCGAGGCGCCACCCGCTGCTCTTCGGGGATGGTCGCCGAATAGGACACGTAGCGCAGGCGGCGGATCAATTCTAAGGGCAGCTCTTCCCCCGTATCATCGAGGTAGAGGTGGGGATACATATCGCTGATGTGCATTTCCATGCGGATGCGCAGGTTCTGACGATGCTCATCGGGTTTGTCCGCAAAGTACTCCTTGTCGCTCTCGAGGAGATGAAGCCCCATGGTGATGACGATGGGCTGTGACGGATCGGCGTAATCGTCTTCATCGACGTTGCGGCCGTCGCTCATATATGCCAAAAGGCGCAGGAGACCGCTCTTGCCGATGGCATTTTCCCCGACGATATAGTTTGCCTTTTCATGAAAGGTCATGTCGACATCTTGTAAGTTTCGATAATTTTGAATGCGCATGTGCGTGATATACACAACGATTCCTCCTTTTTCCGGATATCCTTACTATAGGTATTCGACAAAAAACGCGCTGCTCCCTTCTTTTGAGAGACAGCGCGTTATTCCATTTCAGCAAGTTTCCTCAGCGGCCGCTTTTACGGCAAAGTTTAGCCAATCGGCGAGCCAGATCAAAGGTCGTCTGCCCTTCCTTCATCTGCCACTGCCAGTTGCCGTCGGCGACGCCGGGAACGTTCATCCGAGCTTCTGCCGGGAGGGCCAACAGGTCCTGCATGGGCACGATGACCGTTTCAGCCCGACGGCGGTAGGTGTAGGCGATGACGGCCTGTACCAGTTTTTCCGGCGAGACGTCATCGTCAAGGTCCAGCATGCGGCGAATATGAAGCTGTTCGCTTTCAGAAAGTTCCTGCTCATACCATCCCCGAATCGTATTGTTGTCGTGGGTTCCCGTATAGGCGATGCAGTTCGGTTCCGTATCGAAGGCGCGAATGCCGTCGGAACGGTCTTTGAGATGGAACTGGAAGACCTTCATGCCCGGGAGATTGAGGGCGTCTTTTAAGGCGCAGACGTCATCGGTAATGACGCCTAAATCTTCAGCGACGAGGTTCAGGCGGCCCAGTTTTTGATAGACCGCGCGGAACAAATCGAGGCCCGGCCCTTCTTTCCAGGCACCGTCTTTAGCAGTCGGAGCGCCCTGAGGAACGGCCCAGTAGGCGGCAAATCCCCGGAAGTGATCGACGCGCAGTTCGTCGAAGAGGTCTTTCATGCGGCGGAAGCGGTCGGTCCACCACTGATAGCCGTCGGCGGCCATGGCTTCGTAATCGTACAAGGGATTCCCCCAAAGCTGGCCGTCGGCACTGAAGTAGTCCGGCGGTACGCCGGCGACCGATACGGGCCGTCCGTCCTCATCGAGGTCAAACTGATCCTGATGAGCCCAGCAGTCGGCACTGTCATGGGCAACGAACATGGGCAGGTCACCGAGGATAGTGATGCCGTTTTCTTTGGCATAAGCCCGAAGCTCGTGCCACTGACGGTCGAAGATGTACTGCATGAATTTGACATGGGATACGGTGCCGTCTAATTCCTTGGCATACCGCCTAAGGGCCTCTGTCTCGTGGCAGCGGATGTCCTCAGGCCACTCCGTCCAAGGACGGCCCTTAAAGAAATCGCGGATACTGCGGAACAAGGCGTAGTCGTCGAGCCAGTAGGCATTGGCCTCACAGAACTCCCGGAAGGGCTGCCAGGAAATGACGAGGTCCTTATCGTGAGACAGATTCCATAAGATGCGGGCCTTTTCGCCAGCCGCCTCCGACGGCGGCAAGCCTTTCCCCTTGGCGATGAAATCGGCGACGACGTCTTTTTTCAGCCAGCCCCAGTCACACAATCGTTCCAAAGAAATAAGGGCTTCGTTGCCGGCAAAGGCCGATTCCGAAAGATACGGTGAATCACCGGCTAAGGGCGGCATCAGGGGCAGGATCTGCCAGACCGATTGGCCGGCCGTCTTGAGGAAGTCGACGAAGCGGTACGCCGCCGTCCCTAAGACGCCCTTTCCGACAGCTGCCGGAAGAGACGTCGGATGAAGGAGGACGCCGCAGCGCTTCTTTCCGGCTTCACGGCCCTTTAAGATGACAGCCTCTAAGGGCGGCAGGGTCAAGGTCAGTCGGCTGTTCAAAGTCACTTCCGGTTCCATCCGCGGTTGGAGGGCATTGGTAAACTTGCCGTAAGCCAATCCGTCGGTATACAGGCTGATCGTCCGCAGGGACGACGGATTCCGGTTCATGGCGATGATGAACAGTCCGTCTTCGGCCGGTTTCCCAAAGACGTCGCGGCCGCCTTCGATGAGTCTGGCAAAGGCGTAGACGTCACCGTCGGCGTAGAGGGGAATGAAGCGGCCGGTTTGAAGCGCGTCATGAGCCGTCCGCAAACGAGTCAAAGCCTTGGTCCAGCCGAGGATATCCCAGTCTTCCCGCCCCCACGGATACGTCCGTCGGTTGTCCGGATCTTTGCCGCCTGTAAGGCCGGCTTCGTCGCCGTAATAGATGCAGGGCGCACCGGGCATGGTCATTTGCCACGTCGTCAAGAGTTTCAACCGCTTCTTGGCCGTCGCTTCCGCATCTTCTATGTCGGTGCCGCCGGCAGCGCTCAGGACGGTCAAGATCCGTTCGATGTCATGGCTGCTGATGAGGTTGAGCATGGCATAAAAATTTTCCGGCGGGTAATTTTCCCGAAGGCGGGTCAATTCATCATTCATGCGCCGCGCCTCCTTGGCTCCGGTGACAAAATCCACCATCAAGGCCCTTTGGGCGTAGTTCATGGCGCTGTCGATGTCGTAGCCCGAAAGGTATTCCCGCTGCTCGCTGTAACTGACCTTGTTCGACGCGTCTTCCCAGACCTCGCCGATGAGGACGGCATCGGGATTTTCCGCTTTCAACGTCTTATAGAACTGCCGCAAGAAAGGAACGGGCAGCTCGTCGATGACATCGAGGCGCCAGCCGCGGATGCCTTGATTCAGCCAGTATTTGAGGACACTGTCTTTCTTGTTAATGATGAAATCCATGTACGACGGCGTCGTTTCCTCGACGTCGGGCAGGTCCGACACACCCCACCACGATTCGTATTCATCCGGATAGTTGGTGAATCGGAACCATTCGTAGTACGGCGATTCCTTCGATTGGTAAGCGCCGACGCCGGGATAATGACCGAAGCGGTTGAAATAGATGCTGTCGGCCCCGGTATGGCTGAAAACGCCGTCGAGGATGATGGCCATCCCCGCCTCTTTAGCGGCTTTACAGAAGGCGGCAAATTCTTCATTGGTCCCCAGCATGGGATCGACGCGGAAGTAATCGGCCGTGCCGTAACGGTGGTTGCTCGAACTTTCAAAGATGGGATTTAAGTAAATGGCCGTAATGCCCAATTCTTTTAAATAGGGCAGTTTCTCCTGAATGCCTTTGATATTGCCTCCGAAAAAGTCATAATAAACGATGTCGCCGACGCCTTCTCGCTTGCAGTAGTAGGGCTTATCGTACCAGTTGCTGTGGATAACGGCCCCTTCTTTGCCCCACAGGTCAGCTCCGTCGCCGCTGCGATAGAAACGGTCGGGAAAAATCTGATAGACGATGGCGTGCTTGAACCAGTCCGGCGTATGGGCCTCTTTGTCGTAGACCGTAATCTGATAGGCCGGCGGCACCGCTTCATAGACGGCCCCTTCCCCGCCGAGCTGTTCGTAATTATTCCCGTAGTAAAGCGTCGTATCTCCGTCGCTTACGATGAAGTAATACCATAAGAGGCAGCCCTTCTCGGGAATGGGAACGACGGCTTTAAAGGCCTGGTCCTCATAGGTCATGGAGAGATGCGATTCGCCGACGTTGCTCTGCCACAGGCGCACCTCAGCCCGGCAGTCTTCCCCCTGTCCCGAAGCTCCCAGGCGCAGGATGAGCTGACTTCCCGACGGGACGGCGCCGAAGGCAGACCGATAATAAAAATCATGAGAGTTGTGATACAGTCGCAGGTCCATAGAAAATCCTTTCTTTTTCATCAAGAATCCCCCGTCGCGCATACCCGACGGGGGACCCGATACTGAGCCCCTTACAGCTGCAGTACACTTTCATATAAACTTATATAGGCGTCAGCCGACTGATTCCAGCTGTAATCGCTGGTCATGGCGTTGCGGACCAGCTGATCCCAGAGGGAATCGTCTTCGTAATAGCCGAGGGCCCGTTTCGTCGTAAACAAGAGTTCGTGGGCATTGAAATTCGGGAAGGTCAAGCCATTGCCCTGTTTGCTGTACTTATCGAAAGGCTGGACGGTGTCCTTGAGTCCTCCCGTTTCCCGAACGATGGGAATGGAGCCGTAGCGAAGGGCGATGAGCTGACTGAGGCCGCACGGTTCATAGCGCGACGGCATGAGGAACATATCCGACGCCGCATATACCTTGTGAGCCAGGGCTTCATTGAACATGATATTGGCCGAAACCTTATTGGGATGGCGGTAAGCCAGTTCCCGGAAGGCATCTTCATAGCCGGCATCGCCGGTCCCGACCAGGACCAGCTGGACTTCGTCGTCGACGAGTTCATCCATGATCCGCATGACAAGGTCCAGGCCCTTGTCTTCGACGAGGCGCGTGACCATAGCGATGAGAGGTACGCCGCGCTTGATGCGAAGACCGAGTTCAGTCCGCAGGGCGTCTTTATTTTCCCGTTTGTCCGCCCGAGCCGTGGCTACGGAATACTGCTTTTTAATGTACGGGTCCGTTTCCGGATTGTAAGCGTCGACGTCGAGGCCGTTTAAGATCCCCGACACTTTACCGCTGTTAGCCCGAATATAGCCGTCCAGGCCTTCCCCGAAATAGGGATAGGTGATTTCCTGCGCGTACGTCGGGCTGACCGTCGTAACCCGGTCGGCATAGACCAGGCCGGACTTCATGTAGTTGACGCAGCCGTCGCATTCGAGGTTGCCCTTATCAAAGAGTTCCTGCGGCAAGCCGATGATATCGCGCATAATCGACGGCGGATAGATGCCCTGATACTTCAGGTTATGGATGGTATAGACCAGTTTCATATCCTTATAAAAGTCATCGTGGCAGAAATCTTCTTTGAGGAAGACCCCCATGAGCCCTGTATGCCAGTCGTTGCAGTGGATGATATCGGGCTTAAAGCCGACGGCGGGCAGCATAGTCAGGACGGCGCGGCAGAAATAGGCAAACCGTTCGGCGTCATCGCCGTAGCCGTAGAGATTATCCCGCTTAAAATACCATTCGTTGTCGATAAAATAGACGGTCACCCCGTCCTGTTCTACCGCTTCGACGCCGTAATAGAGCTGGCGCCAAGACAGATTGACCGTACCGGTGACAACGGTCTTCATCTTTTCTTTAACAGCATCAGCAATGCCGCTGTATTTCGGAATGACCAGCCGGACGTCTGCGCCTTTTTGGGCTAAGGCCTTGGGCAAGGCCCCCATGACATCGGCTAAGCCGCCAGTCTTAATAAATGGCACTGCTTCTGAAGCCACAAATAATACCTTCATCGTCTGTCCCTCCCCTTTACGGTCTGATGTCGTCCGCGCCGCTTCTTGCGTTATTCGGGCGCGGCTTTCTATAGATGGTGATGGATGTCTTACTGATACCCGCCGTCTCGTTTGATGCCGGCGTGTTCCTTTTCTCATGCTGTTGCCTTCTTTCTCATGCTGTTGGCGGTTCTGCTTGCCCGCCTTCCTCGTCCGTCTGATGACCCGTAAGGCGCAGGTAAATCGTCGCCAACGGCGGCAGGGTCAGTTCGATGGACTGATCCATGCCGTGCATGGGAACATCCTGGGCGGCAAAAACGCCTTCATTGAGGACATTCGACCCGCCGAAGGCTTCGGCATCGCTGTTAAAGACTTCGACGTAGTCGCCCTTGACGGGAACGCCGATGCGGTACGAATGGCGGACGACAGGTGTAAAATTGCAGAGGACGACGGTCGAATCGGTTTCGTCTTTCCCCGTCCGGAAGAAGGCAATGGCGCTGTTGTCGTTGTCATCGCAGCTAATCCAGGAAAAGCCTGACCAATCGCAGTCCTCTTCCCACAATTCCGGATGGTCGACGTAGTAACCATTCAGTTGACGCACGTAGTCATGCATAGCCAAATGCATGGGATAATTCAAGAGGTGCCAGTCGAGGCTGTCGTCGTACTTCCATTCGATAAACTGGCCGAATTCACTGCCCATAAAGAGGAGCTTCTTGCCGGGATGCGCCATCCAGTAGCCGTAGAAGGCACGGAGGCCGGCAAATTTCTGCCAGTAATCGCCGGGCATCTTATCGAGGAGCGAGTGTTTGCCGTGGACGACTTCATCGTGCGACAAAGGCAGGATGAAGTTTTCCGAAAAGGCGTAGCACAAGGAAAAGGTAATGAGATTGTGATTGTCCTTGCGGAACAAGGGATCCATGGACATATAGCGCAGCATGTCGTTCATCCAGCCCATGTTCCACTTATAGTTGAAGCCCAGGCCGCCGACGTCGACCGGTTTGGTTACGAGAGGCCAAGCCGACGATTCTTCGGCGATCATGAGGGCCTGGGGAAATTCTTTAAAGACGGCCGCATTGAGATGGCGCAAAAAGTCGATGGCTTCCAAATTTTCCCGGCCGCCGTACTTATTGGCCTGCCAGTCGCCGTCGGGATGGCCGTAGTCCAAGTAAAGCATATTGGCCACCGCGTCGATGCGAAGACCGTCGATATGGAACTGGCTCAGCCAAAAGAGAGCGCTGGAAATAAGGAAGGATTGGACTTCCGTCCGGCCGTAATCGAAGTTCATCGTATCCCATTCTTTGTTTTCCGCCAAGATGGGATTCCCCGATTCGTAGCACGGTTCGCCATCGAAGTGGCGCAGGCCGTGGGCATCGCGGCAAAAGTGGCCCGGCACCCAGTCGAGGATGACGCCGATGCCGTTTCGGTGGCAGTGGTCGATGAGATACATGAAGTCTTCCGGCTTGCCATAGCGGCTGGTCGCTGAAAAATAGCCCGTTCCCTGATAACCCCAGGAACCGTCAAAGGGATATTCACACAGCGGCATGAGCTCGATATGGGTGTAATGCATGTCTTTTACGTAAGCGACCAGTTCTTCGGCGATATCGCGGTAAGTTAGCATGCCGCCGTCTTCGCCGCGCCGCCACGAGCCGAGATGGACTTCATAAGTCAGCATCGGTTTACGATATGAATCATAAGCCTCACGGCTGTCCATCCATTTCTTATCGTGCCAGGTATAGTGGAGCTTGGTCAGTTTCGATGCCGTATGGGGCCGTACTTCCGACCAGAACGCGTAGGGGTCGCTCTTTAAGATGCGTTCCCCCGACGCCGTCGTAATGGCGTATTTATAAATGTCGCCTTCATGAAGGCCTTCTACATATGCGACCCAAATGCCATTGCCTTGGCTGCTTCGTTCCATCGGGTTGGCATCGTCATCCCAATGGTTGAAGTCACCGACGACACTGACCTTCTGTGCGTGCGGTGCCCAAACGGCAAAACGCACGCAGGATTTCCGGCGCCACCCGGTAAAGTGAGCACCGAACAGTCGATAGCTGGCATAATTCGTACCCTGGTGATACAAGAAGGTACTGTATTCGTCGATTGCACTGAGTTTCATCGCATATCCCCCTGTCTTTCAGTCGTGCTTAGATGGCTTGATGTGCCAAATATCGTCGGCGTACTGCTTGATCGTCCGGTCACTGGAGAAATATCCCGACTGGGCGATATTGACGACACTGGACCGCCACCAATCTGACTTATGTCCATACCGCTTGGCAATTTCCTGCTGGGCCTCACAGTAGGCTTTAAAATCTTTCAAGACGAAGTATTCGTCGTTCTTATCGAGGAGTGATTCATAGAGCAGACCGAAACTTTCACCACCCAGAGTCCCATCAACGAGGGCATCCATGAGGCGCCGTATATCGGAGTCGCTGCTGTACATCTTCCACGACGAATAACCGCCGCGAATATAGTAATTCATGACTTCATCAGCCCGGAGGCCGAAGATGACGCAGTTATCGTCACCGACGAGACCGTGGATTTCGACGTTGGCCCCATCCATAGTCCCAAGGGTAATGGCCCCGTTCATCATGAATTTCATATTCCCTGTCCCGGACGCTTCCTTGCCGGCTGTCGAAATCTGTTCACTGACGTCGGCGGCCGGGAAGAGGAGCTGTCCCAGGGATACGTTGTAATTTTCCAGGAACAGGACTTTCAGCTGCTGGCTGACCGTCCGGTCGCCATTGATCATGCGGGCGATGACGTTGATCAGGCGGATTGTTTCCTTGGCTTCGCCGTAACTGGCTGCGGCCTTGCCGCCGAAGAGATAGGTCCGCGGGGTAATGGTAAGGGACGGATTGTCCTTTAAGAGGAAGTAGAGGTGCAGGATATGGAGGATATTCAAGGTCTGGCGTTTGTATAAATGGATGCGCTTGATCTGAATATCGAAGATGGAATCGGTCCGGATATCCTGATTATACTTGTCCCGAATGTAGCGGGCCAGCCATTCCTTCCGTTCGGTCTTGACTTTGGCCAGGGCCTCCTTAAAGGAAGCATCGTCTTTATAGGCCATGAGGTCGGCCAAACACGACGGCGTCTTACGCCACTTGTCGCCGATCGTATCGTCGATGAGAGACGCCAGTTTCGGGTTGGCTTCAATGAGCCAGCGCCGATGGGAAATGCCGTTGGTCTTATTGGAAAAGCGGTGCGGGAAACAGGTATAGAATTGGTGCAGCGTCGAATCCTTCAAAATCTGCGAATGGATTTCGGCGACGCCGTTGACGCTGTGACTGCCGAGGACCGAAAGGTGAGCCATGTGAATCTGGCCGTCCCACAAGATGGCCACATCGCGGGCCTTATTTTCATCGCCCGGATAGAGACGGCGGACTTCTCGGAGCCAGCGGTTGTTGATTTCTTCGATAATTAAATAAATTCGCGGCAAAAGGTCCTTAAACATGGGAATGGACCATTTTTCCAGGGCTTCCGGAAGGATCGTGTGGTTGGTATAAGCAACGGTCCGAACGGTAATATCCCAGGCGGCCTGCCACGAGAGGCCTTCTTCATCCATGAAGATACGCATCAGCTCGGGGATGACCAGAGCCGGATGGGTATCGTTGATGTGGATGGCAACGTATTGGTCGAAACGATAGAGACTTTCTCCGTATTTTTTCTTGTAATGGCGGACAATACTTTGGACACCGGCCGATACGAAGAAGTATTCCTGCATCAGGCGCAGGCGGCGTCCGTCTTCGGTGCTGTCATCGGGATAGAGGAAACGAGAAATCTGCTGGACGCTGTCTTTGTAGCGGAAGGCCCGGTGACGGTCCCCCGTGGCCAGTTCCTTATACATTTCTTCCCGGGAGTACTCGGCCCGCCACAAGCGAAGGGTGTTGACCGTATCGTTTTGAAAGCCGATGACCGGCACGTCATACGGAACGGCCTTGACCGTCGAGAACTGTTCGTGAACACATTCGAGACTGCCGTCACCGGTAGGCCGCATATAGGCATTGCCGCCAAAACGGACGTAGACGGCCTTGTCGACTTTCTTGACTTCCCAAGGATAGCCTTTGACCAGCCAGTTATCGGGCAGTTCGACCTGCTGGTTATCGACGATGCGCTGGTTAAACAGGCCATACTGATAACGGATGCTGTTGCCGTGACCGGGAAGGGACAGGGCGGCCAGGGAGTCGATAAAACAGGCTGCCAGCCGGCCGAGTCCCCCATTCCCGAGGCCGGGATCGCGTTCGGCCGGGATGACTTCTTCGAGATCCCAACCGAGGTCCTTCAAACCATCCCGGCAGATGTTGTCCATATCGACATTGAGGAGATTCGATTCCAACAAGCGGCCCATGAGAAATTCAATGGAAAAATAATAGACTTGTTTGACTTTTTTCGCAGCATAGGATTGGTTGGTACGGATCCAATCTTCACTGACCAGATCGCGAATCATGTAGGCAATGGTCTGATAGACTTCGTTCAAGGTTAACTCTTGCAGTTCCTTTTCCCACAATCGGTAGGCTTTGTCGGTAAACAACCTTTTGAATTCTTCCTTGTCCTGCCATGTTTTCATATGCTTATTATCCCCTTTGTCAAAACACTAACGTACGGAACATTTGCCAATACACAACAGATCATCGGCGGTACGCTGCAAGACAGCTTCCGGCTGGATGACCGAATTCTTATCGCAGACGACGTAGTCGAGCTGGGCGTCGTCACCGATGACCGAGTGCTGCATGATGATGCTGTTGCGGATGACCGCATTCTTTCCGACCCGGACGCGACGGAAGAGGATCGAGTTTTCAACGCGCCCTTCGATGATGCAGCCATTGGCTACAAGGGAGTTGGAAACGTGGGATTCTTCCATGTATTTGGCCGGCGCTTCGTCTTTGATCTTGGTATAAATGCGGTGATCCAAGTCTTTGAGAAGCAGTTCGTGCCAAATACGGCTGTCGCGTAAATCCATGTTGACTTCAAAATACGATTGGAGTGAATCGATTCGTTTAGCGTACCCTTGATAATTATACCCGAAAATGCGCAGGCGGTCGACGTTTCGCTGGAACACATCGGTAATGAGATGGTTATACCCTTTAGAGTAGGCCCGGCGGATGCAGTCCTGGAGGACGTCGCAGTCGATAATAATACCGCGCTGGTAGAGGTTGTCCCCGGCTTTGACTTCCATCTTGGAGTCGATGGCCCGGACCCGGTCCGTGCAGTCCGTATCGATGGTCAGTACATAGCCTTCGCGGTTAAAATCATACTGCTGCTTCTGATAAATAAGGGTTACATCGGCATTGTGACGGCGATGGAAGTGCAGGACCTCATCGTAGTCGATGTTCTGCACCATGTCGCAGCCCGACAGTAACGCATAGCGCTTATTGGCCCACCGGATAAAAATCAGGTTTCGATAATAAGCGGCGATGTCGCCTTCGACGGGATTTTCGATGTCGACCCGTTCTTCCGGCAGGTAAAACAACCCGTCCCCCTTATGGGCCAGGCCCCATTCCTTCCCGGAACGGATGTGATCCAGGACCGACCGCGATTGGCTCGAAAGCATGAGGCCTACGTTTTCGATGCCGGCATTGACCATGTTCGACAAGGTAAAGTCGATGAGGCGATACTTACCGCCGATGGGAAGGGTCGCCAAGGGGCGTGTGTCATTGATTTCCTTTAACGGGCGGTCTTCACGCATGTTGATGAGACCGATCATATTGCTGTTCATAGCGAGTCTTCCCCTTTCACTGTAACTTCCGGTTGGTCCTCTTTAAGCTGTGCCTTGCGGCCGAGGACGGCAACCGTGCCGTCTTCATTGCGCAGGACAGCACCGGGATAGATATGGCATCGTTCCCCTAAGATGGCCTTGTCGATGACGGCGTTTTCTTCAATGACCGTACCGGGCATGATGACCGAGTTGGTGACCCTGGCACCTTCCTTGATAGTAACGCCATAGAAAATGACGGAGTTGCTGACATTGCCGAGGATTTCAGATCCTTCGGCGATGAGAGAGCTCTTGGCCGACCCGTTAGGGCCGATAAGATGAGGCGGAAAACTCTGGTTGCCCGAATAGATGCGCCACTTGCTGTCGCGAAGATTGATGGGCGGTTCATCTGCCAAAAGGTCCATGTTGGCCTGCCAGAGGCTGTCGATGGTACCGACATCCTTCCAGTAGCCTTCAAAGGGATAGGCATAGAGCGGAACCTTGTCGGCCAGCATAGTGGGAATGACATTTTTCCCGAAGTCGTGTTCCGACTTTTCATCCTTGGCGTCGGCCCGGAGATAATCTTCGAGGACCGTCCGGTCAAAGATGTAAATCCCCATCGATGCCAGGTTGCTTTCGGGCTGGGCCGGTTTTTCCTGGAACTTGTTGATGCGCATGTCTTCGTCGGCGACCATGATGCCGAAGCGGCTGGCTTCGTCCCAAGGAACGCGAATGGTACCGATGGTGACCTGAGCCTTATGCTTCTTGTGGAAATTGAGCATCTTGTCGTAATCCATGGAATAGATATGGTCGCCGGACAAGATGAGGACGTAGTCGTCGCCGACCATATCGACGAAATTCAAATTCTGATAAATGGCGTCGGCCGTGCCGCGATACCAATTGGAACCGCCGTCGCTCTGATAAGGCGGCAGGACATAGGTACCGCCTCGATTGGAATCGAGGTTCCATGAACTGCCGTTACCGATGTACCAGTTCAATTCGAGAGGCTGATATTGGGTCAGGATACCGACCGTATCGATGCCGGAATTACGGCAGTTGCTCAAAGGGAAGTCGATGATGCGGTATTTTCCTCCGAACAAGAGGCCCGGCTTGGCTTGGTCTTTTGTCAGGACGCCAAGGCGGCTCCCCTTCCCACCAGCCAGAATCATAGCCAGGCAATTAGATTTTTTCATAAAAGCGCCTCCTAACGCGACTTCGGTCCGGCGGCCGGTGAAAAGGAATGCCCTATGTCGAATATGAGCTGACGGACCTGCATCTAACCGTACACATTACATACAATATGATATATACAGCCATTCATTTTATGATTATAGTATTAATTATACACCAAATCTGTTAGAAATTTAAAGAGATAACGATTAAAAATAGGGTAACAAATATCATAATTTTTCATTTTCCTTTAGAATTTGACTACAATCAGGAACTATTATCAGCCAAAACGAGCAAAATAGACACTAATTTCGGAGCGTTTTCGTCCCGCAGACGAAAACAGCAAAAAAAGAGACAATCTCTCAAGAGATTGTCTCTAATCGGATAAACGTATAACTATAAATTTTACTAAAAAAATACCTTACGTTTATCAGCCTTTTTCATTCGTCTGATTCGTTGTTTCCAGAACCTGCTCAAAAGACAGGATCTCGACAGGAATGGGAAGGTCTTTTAAAAGGTCACGCGTCTCCCCTGCCGTATCGGCCGTCGTCCGGACGAAACCGATGCCTTCTTTCCCATCGAGGGCTGTGACGACGCCGAGGTAGCCGCAGCCTTCGATAATGCGGTTGACGAAGGTCATGTCCTTTGGCGCCACGCGAAAGTAGACCCAATCGGCATCAAGCATGGTCTTCTACCTGACGGCGCATCATGGAGTATTCTTCAAGGGGTTCTGACACGGCCAGGCCTACGAGCTGGCGGGGATGGCGGGCCGCGTCGAGGGCTGCCCCGTCTTCATCGATGATAGATTCGATGGTGCAGCGTACCAAATGGCCTTTGGGCTGTAAAAACTCGACGGTCTGGCCGACTTTGAAGTGGTTCCGCTGTTCAATCCAGGCGATGCCCTTTTCATCATCATAGGAACGGACGAGACCGATGAAGTCGTGGGTCTGGGTATTGCTCGATTCACTGTAGACCTGATCGGCCTCCGTCGGCCGCGATACGGAGAAGCCGCGGGTATAGGGCCGGTGGGAGATTTTTTCCAGTTCATCGAGCCATTCCGGACGGACCGTAAAGTGTTCGGGATCGGCTTCATAGGCGTCGATGGCTTCACGATAGACCTTGGTCACCGTTGCCACGTAATGGACACTCTTCATGCGGCCTTCGATTTTAAGGCTCGACAGGCCGGCGTCGTAAAGGTCCGGCAGATACGGCAACATACAGAGGTCTTTGGAGTTGAAAATATAGGTCCCCCGTTCATCTTCGACGACGGGAAAATACTGACCCGGCCGTTTTTCTTCGACGACGTTGTACTTAAAGCGGCAGCACTGGACGCATTCGCCGCGGTTGGAATCGCGGTCTCCCTGCGTAAAGTAGTTGCTCAGCAGGCAGCGGCCGGAATAAGAAATGCACATGGCGCCGTGGACGAAGCCTTCGAGTTCGACATCCGGCACTTTTTCATGAATGGTCTTGACATCGGCCAGGCTGACTTCGCGGGCCATGACGACTCGCGTCGCCCCATTGTCGGCCCAAAATTTTACCGAAGCCCAGTTGGTCGTATTGCCCTGGGTCGAAATGTGAATCGGAAGATCCGGCACCAGTCGGCGGGCTAAGGCAAAGATGCCCGGATCGGCGATGAGAACGGCGTCGACGCCGATATCGCGGAGGTAGATGAGGTATTCCGGAAGGCCTTCCAAGTCTTCATTGTGCGGGAAGATATTGACCGTGACGTGGATCCGCTTGCCCAAGGAATGGGCGTAGTCGACGGCTTCTTTCAATTCTTCATTTGAAAAGTTGTCACTGAAAGCCCTAAGGCCAAAGGATTTCCCGCCTAAGTAAACGGCGTCGGCACCGTACAAGAAGGCCATTTTCAATTTATCCATACTGCCGGCCGGAGCCAGCAATTCTATGTTTCCCATGTATCTTATCCTTTCCATCGTGAAACGGTCATGCCGTCTCCATTTTCAAAAAACACCGTTTCAAAATGTGCCCGGTCTTCGATAAGGGCCATAAATTCCCGCAGGCGGCTTATGGCCGTCCGGTGTTTATGGGGCAAATGGCCTTCGAGGTAAAACATCTCATGATAGCCGATATTGTCGGCCATGATAAGGGCTCCGGGCGAAAGTTTCGGCATGAGCTGCCGAAGCTGTCGGACATACTGTCCTTTGGGTCCGTCGAGGAAAATCAAGTCCCACGGTCCTGAGAGGCTTCCGGAAAGTTCCGTTCCGTCGCCTAAGAGTGCCGTAATGACACCCTTGTACGGAGAGCGGCCGATAAAGTCCCGGGCCTTTTGCCAACGCCCTTCATCGAATTCGATGGTCGTAATCGTACCGCCGTCGCCGAGAAAAGGCGCCATGCGGAGGGCCGAATAGCCGATGCAGGTCCCGATTTCAAGGACCTTCACCGGCCGTTGGTTCGCTATGATACGTTCAAAAAGAGGGACTTCACTGTCCCTGAGGATAGGAAGCCCTTCTCTTTCGGCATACGCCTTCATCTCACAGATCAGACTCATGGCATATGCTCCTGTACATTCTTCATGTGTTCGTCATACGTTGCGGCAAAGTAGTTATGCCCGTCCTTATCGGCAACGAAGTAGAGATAATTCGTCGTCGGCGCGTCTAAGATGGCTTCCATGCTGGGAAGACCGGGGTTTCCGATCGGTCCCGGCGGCAGGCCTTCATAGACGTAGGTATTGTACGGCGAGTCGTACTGGGTCTCACTGATGCTGTATTCCGCCTTGTGGTTCCCCATGGCGTAAGCAATGCTGGCATCGGACTGGAGTTTCATGCCGATGCGCAGACGGTTTTCAAAGACCGAAGCGATAAGGGGCCGGTCCGGTTCGAATTTAGCTTCCTTTTCAATGAGCGAGGCTAAGGTAACGAACTGGTAGATGGACATATTCTTCTTGGCAATGCGCTCTTTCATAGCCGGCGTCAGATGCTTATCGAAATTCTTCAGCATCATGGCCACGACGTCGTCGGCCGTCGCATCGTACGGGATGAAATACGTATCGGGAAATAAGAAACCTTCCGTGGCAAAGGTCACTTGCCGGTTGCCCTTCATATACGGAAAAAGCTGGGCGTCCGACGCAGCCGCCTTTAAAAAGTCCGCTTCGCTGATACGGCCGTTGGCAGCGACGGCTTTGGCGATATTCCATACCGTGTAGCCTTCGGGCACGACGAGCCGGTCGGCTTCAGACTTGCCGCTGGCCAATTTCTGTAAAATCGTAAAGACGCTCATTCGCGAATTAAAGGTATATTCTCCAGCGTGGATCGAGCCGGCCTGACCGGTCGCCATGGCTGCGGCACGGAACCATAAAGGACTTGCAATATAGCCCTTGTCTGTCAAAGCATCGCCGACGTCGGCTGCCGTCATGTCACTGCGAACATGGAGATAGCCGCTGGTATAGGGCAAGAGGAAGTTCGGGCCGAAAAAGCCATAGAGCACGACGACGGCCGCGGCGATGAGGCACCCGGTCACGATTTTTCTAAGTCTCTTGCGCGGAGGCTTAGGGGATGGCACAGGCGCTGTGTTTTTAATTTCCTTCGAGGTCATATCGTTTGTTTCCATATTCTCCTTTATCAATCCTTTTTATCGGGTTAACGATCGGCAGTCCAGGTCCGACTTTGCTGAGCCTTTTCTTCACTGCGGCTCATGGCCTGGGCCTGCTGTTCCTTATCGTACTGCGCCTGGGCGGCATCTTTGGCAGCCTGAAGCTGAGCCTGAACGGCCGGATCCGGCGGAACTACTGTGCCGTCTTCATCGACGGTTTGGGCCGCATCGAGCTGAGCCTGGGCGGCGGCAACGTTATTGGCCAGGTTCTGAAGACGCTGGTTATTGATGCCCCGGCGCACATCGGCTTCAAGCGATACGGACGGCGTCTTTTTGACGTCGACGTAGACTTCGAACAGGCGCTGCCAAGGCAAGGTGACGTCAATGGTCCGCGGATCGACGCCGAGGTACGTCGATGCGTAGCGCTGGAGCTGTGTCTTTGCCAGGCTCTGCAGTTCCTGGTTCCGTGAAGCGTACACCGGCGTAATGGTATGGGCTTCGAGTTTTTGGTCCATGCGGGATACGTAGTCGCGGACGTTGGCCTGATAAGCCCAGTTGTCGAGATACTGCGTAGTCAGCATGTCACGGTGAGCAGCAGGCGTCATGTACTTCGAAAGGACGCCTTGCGAAAGGCCGTAGCCAACAGAGTTGCTGGCCGTATTCCAGCCGTTGTAGGCTGCCAGTCGGTACATCATCTTGTCCTGGTAGAGGCCGTAGACCAAGGTATTGTCCGAGCCGTTGGAAAAGGCCATATCGACGATGCTGACCGGAATGTCGAGGTTAACGGCTTTTTCAATCTGAGTCAGAAAATCCTTCGTCGACTGGAGCATGATCGGGAAGTTTTCAAAGTTGGCCGATTCCGTCGTCGTCGTCGTCAGCGGCGTATTGACGGCTAATAAGAGGTCCGGCCGTTCATTGTCGACGATCGTACCGCCAATGGCTTCGACGTGAGAGGCAATGGTCTTGCCGATTTCCTGTCCGTCATAGCGGGGAACCGTCTTTTCTCCCCCACCCAGGGGGTAGATAACGGAAATTTTCGGATGATAATTATTGAAGTCGTTGCTGGCTCTCGTAATGAGGAGCAGTCCCAACTGATCGGCGCCGGGGAAGGATCCGAAGGCCGTCTTGGGAATGCCTTGGCCGGCCATTTCGAGATACTTCGATTCCAAAGACGACTGGGTGCTGACCGAATTGTCGTCATGGCCGAGACTATAGTAGGTAAAGACGCCTTTTCTGGCATCGTCGATGAGGCGATAGTTGATGCTCATATTCTTGCGGCGCCGGTTGTACCAATCCTGCAGGTATTCCATGGGAATGCGGCGCATGATGGCGAACCAATCGTTCCGTTCCTGGGGATTGAGCCCTTCTTCATCCATCTTGGCCTGAAGAGAAGCTAATTGATAGATATCGGAGCCCATGGTCAGGTAGTAGTCCGGTTCAACGCCCTTGCCGCCGGCCCAGGGACTGCGCATGACGGTGCTGAATACGTAGAGGGGCACCTTGGTATTGGCCTTGTGCAGGGCCTCTACTTTTTCAAGGCGCGACAGCAAGGTCGACATGGGAAGGTTGTGCTTTCGCGAGTCGACGAGACCGCCGTAGACCAAGGAGTCGATGGACAGGACCATGGCATCGGCTTTATTGGCATTCGCCTCTACCCAGCTCATGAGCCGGTCCGGCGAACCGTGGAAATTCATGCCCGACAGATACTGTGCGGGCGGCGTCAAAATCGTATAGCCTGCCGATTCCGCCGTACTGACCGTATATTCGTAATCCACAGGCCGGTCATCCTGAGGTACGTATAAAATCGTCTTAGCCAGGGTCGACGGCGTAGCACACAGGAATAGGGATACGACAGCCATGCTGACTGCCTTCTGTAACAGATTCACATTATCCTCCTATCGTAAGAAAAAACAAGTATTTTTTATTATAGCACATCTGCCCTCTAAAAAGAAGAACCTTGCTTCTTACGGCGGATGCGGGGCACATTGAGGTGGAAGCGAATGGCAACCAAGCGGATGGCAACGGTAACGGAAAAGCTGACGATGGCCCCCACTTCAAAAGGCACTTCAAAGGGAATGACGGCGCCGTACAAGAGGACGCTGCCTAAGAGCGACGCCGTAGCATAGACCTCCGTCCGCAGGACGACCGGAATCCGTCCGGCCAAGACGTCGCGGATGACGCCGCCGCCGACGGCCGTGAGGACGCCGAGGGTAATGTCCAAAATCCAGTAATCAGGATAATAATAACAGCCGAGAAGGGTCCCGGTTACGGTAAAGGAACCCAGGCCAATGGCATCACACAAGAGGTAGATGGCCGACAGATGACCCATAAAGCGGCGCCACATGTGGATATTGAAGTAGCGGACGGTCAAGGTGACGATAAGGATGGAACCTAATATAATCCATAGGTAAATGCTGTTTTTAAAGGCCGCCGGAGGAATATTGCCGATAAGGATGTCACGGACGATGCCGCCACCGACAGCCGTCGCCGCACTGAGGACGAAGATGCCGAACAGATCCATGCGCCGGGAAAGGGCGGCAAAAACGCCGGATACGGCAAAGGCCGTCGTCCCCAATAAGTCAAAAATATGCCACCAAATCGCATCCATAGGAATTCCCCTTCCCTCTCTTTCGTGATATGATAAATGAACCATGTTAATACTAAGGAGATCATCATGACTAAAGATGAATTTTATATGGGCAAGGCCCTCGCCGAAGCCAAGACCGCCTATGCCGTCGGAGAAATCCCCATCGGCGCCGTCATCGTCTATCAAAAAAAGGTTGTCGCCCGAGCTTATAACCTGCGGGAATCCCTTCCCTGTGCGACAGCGCACGCCGAGCTGTTGGCCATTGAAAAAGCCTGCCGCGCTCTCAATCGCTGGCGCCTGACAGGCTGTACCCTATACGTCACGGTCGAGCCGTGCCCCATGTGTGCCGGCGCCATCGTCAACAGCCGCCTGGACCGGGTCGTCTACGGCTGCGACGACCCCAAGGCCGGGGCTGCCCGTTCCCTCTTTCACCTCATCGACAGCGACAGTCTCAATCACGCCGCCGTCGTCACGGCCGGGGTCCGTGCGGAAGAATGCGCCGCCCTTATGAAAAGTTTTTTCAAAGAGCGGCGTAAGAAAGAAACAGTTATCCCTTCAACAAGTCCTTCAGATAAGCCTTGAAATCGTGGCCCAAGTCGTCGCGGCGCAGGGCGTATTCGACAGTAGCCTTTAAAAAGCCCAGTTTATTGCCGGCGTCATAGCTGGTCCCCGTAAAGGTATAGGCATAGACCCCTTCGCGGTCGGCCATGAGGCGCAGGGCATCGGTGAGCTGGATTTCACCGCCCTTTCCGGGTTGGACCCGGCGCAGGATTTCAAAGATATCCGGCGTCAAGATATAGCGGCCGAGGGCAGCTAACCGGCTCGGTGCTTCGTCGACGGACGGTTTTTCAATCATATCGATAAGCCGCACGATGCGTTCGTCTTTCGTCGGCAGCCCGTGGACGATGCCGTAGCGCGATACCTGGTCGAGGGGTACTTCCTGGCAGCCGAGGAGGGTCGAACCGACCTCGCTGAAGGCCTCGATCATCTGACGCAGGGCCGGCCGCTCCGGTTCATAGACGATATCGTCGCCTAAGAGGACGGCAAAAGGCTCATTATCGATAAAGGATTCGGCACAGCGAATGGCATCGCCGAGACCGCGCATATGCTTTTGCCGGATATAGTGGACGTTGATACTGGAAATATCCTGTACCATCCGCAAGAGGCGGGTCTTCCCCTGCTGGCGCAGCTGCAGTTCGAGGTCGATATTGGTGTCGAAGTGGTCTTCAATAGCCCGTTTTCCGTGGCCGGTGATGATTAAAATTTCTTCAATGCCGCTCTGCAGGGCTTCTTCGACGATATACTGGATGACCGGTTTATCGACGATAGGGATCATTTCCTTAGGGATAGCCTTGGTCACCGGTAAAAACCGCGTGCCGTAGCCGGCCGCCGGAATGACGGCTTTGCGAACTTTTTTCTGCATCTGTTCAAATCTCCTTTTTGGCGACAGTCAAGGCGCTTTCAATGACGTCGTCCATATCGTAATACTTATATTCAGCCAAACGACCGCCAAAGATGACGTTCCGTTCATGGCCGGCGAGCCGAGCGTACTGCTTGTAGAGGGCCTGATTCTTGTCATCGTTGACCGGATAATAGGCTTCTTCCCCACTGTGCCATTCTGACGGGTATTCCCGGGTGATATAGGTCACCGGTTGGGTTCCGAATTCAAAGTGCTTGTGCTCGATGACCCGCGTATACGGCGTCTCCCGGTCGGTATAATTCATGACGGCTACGCCCTGATGATTGACTTCTTCCAGGCGTTCCGTTTCAAAGCGAAGGCCTCGGTATTCCAAATGACCCAGGCGGTAGCCGAAATATTCATCAATCGGTCCCGTATAAACGACCTTGCGGGCAATATCGAGGTAAGATGACCGTTCTTTATTGTAATCGATGCCGGTCCGCACTTCGATTCCCTCTAACAAGGCGTCGATGAGGCCGTTGTAGCCGCCGATAGGAATCCCTTGATAGCGGTCGTCAAAGTAGTTGTTGTCAAAGGTATAGCGGACGGGCAGTCGCTTGATGATGAAGGCCGGAAGGTCGGTACAATTCCGTCCCCACTGCTTTTCCGTATAGCCCTTGATGAGTTTCGTATAAATATCGGTGCCGATGAGGGAAATAGCCTGCTCTTCTAAGTTCTTCGGTTCCGTAATGTGGGCCCTTTGGCGCTGTTCTTCAATTTTAGCAGCCGCTTCTGCCGGCGTCACGATGCCCCACATCTTGGCAAAGGTATTCATATTAAAAGGCAGGTTGTAGAGCTCACCTTTGTAATTGGCGACCGGCGAATTGACGTAATGATTAAACTCGACAAACTGATTGACATAGTTCCAAACTTTTTTATTCGACGTATGGAAGATGTGGGCCCCGTAGCGATGGATGCGGATGCCTTCTTTTTCTTCGCAGTAGACGTTGCCCCCAACGTGCGTCCGCCGTTCTAGGACCAGACACTTGCGCCCGGCCTTTTTCATTTCATGGGCAAAAACGACGCCAAAGAGACCGCTGCCGACGATGACATAATCATACATTACAAAACACCACCTGATAAAAAATGTATAGCCGTACTGCACTGCTTTTTAAGATAACAAAATGATGATACGCCGAAATATCGCCTCTCCGAGCCCTTGCGCAGACTCAGTCGAGGGAAGCGGGAATGCCGTACATCGGTTCAGCCTGCAAAACGGCACGGCGGACAGCTTGTTCGACGGCGTACGCTGCCAGGGTTCCGGTCAAGCTGATTTCAGCCGAAACCGTCCCGATACTGGCCGCATAGAGAGAGTCGCCGTCCGCCGTCGTATTGACCGGTCGAATGGTGCGGACCATACCGTTGCTGCCGAGGGCAGCTATTTTTTTCAGCTGAGCCTTGTCAAAGCGGCCGTTGGTCACGATGGCGCCGATGGTCGTATTGGTCGTCGTTCCGACAGCCCGCTGCGAAAAGAGGGTCGGCGTGATTCCGGCTTCTTCGAGCATGACCCGACGCGTATCGGCAAAACCTTTTCCGTCGCAGCTTCTCATCCCCGAGAGAATTTCACCCGATTCGCTGAGGACGTCGCCGACGGCATTGACGACGACGATGGCGCAAACCTTGAGGTCACCTACCGAAGCGGCATAGGCACCGACGCCGGATTTCATCATATAGTCCGGGCCGCAGAGCTTTCCGACCGTAGCCCCCGTCCCGGCACCGTAGCAGCCCTCACGGAAGTCATTTTTAAATGCCGCATCACAAGCGGCATAGCCCATGGCCGCATCGGGGCGGACATCGTCGCCGCAGCCGAGGTCAAAGATACACGAGGCGACGACTAAGGGAACTTTGGCGATCCGCGTTTCAAAACCGATACCTTGTTCTTCCAAATAAGTCATGACCCCCGTCGCAGCATTGAGGCCGAAGGCACTGCCGCCGCTTAAGAGGATGGCATGGATGCCGGACGCTGCCGCCATAGGACTCAGCAATTCCGATTCCCGACTGGCCGGACCGCCGCCGCGGACGTCGACGGCACAAGGCGCACTTTGGGGAAAGACGAGGACCGTGCAGCCAGTCCCGCCGTTTCGGTCTTCGGCACTTCCCAGGCGAAACGTATCCGGCGCCAGGAGTTCCTGAATATCGATTTCTTTCATGGTCATACCTCCCCTATTTCATCTTTTCAAAGTCTTTCCAAAGCATGCTCGGCTGAATGCCCGTATTGTTCTGATATTTTCCGTGGGTATACTTGTCGTATTCCCCATCGATATCGTGATAGTAAATCTGGCAGATTTCGACATTGGGGTAAATCCGTATGGGCTGGACACAAAAGATTTCAAGGGTCCAGTAACCGGCAAAGCCGACGTCGCCAAAACCGGCCGTAACGTGGATGAATACGCCGAGACGACCGACAGACGACCGGCCTTCCAGCATGGGGATGTAGCCGTCGGTCCGGGTGTATTCATTAGTCCGACCCAAGTAAAGCGTATTAGGCTGGAGGACATAGCCCGATTCCGGAATATGGATCGTCGACGCCGGATTGGGCTTAGCCATATCCAATTCGGCATGGTCGTAAATCATCAGTTCGTTGTGAAGAGACAGATTATAGCTATTGGGATTGACCCGTTCGGGATGAAAGGGTTCGATGATAATTTCTTTACCTAAATGTTTGACAATTTCCTTGCCTGATAAAATCATAAGGGCCACTCGCTTTCTCTGGTAATTTCATTTCTTATGATATAGCAAAACAGGCTCGATGTCCACGGCGCGACGGGCCGGTTTTTTCTTGTTTATATCGAAAAAGTCTTCGACATAAAAAGTAACTTTCTCACCTTCCTGCGCTCGGACCCGATACAGGGAAGCCGTACGGAAATAATACTGACCGCCGCCGTATTCCCGGATGAAACCGGCCTTGCCGCCGGGGAGTATCTTATCGATGGTGCCCTTATGCTGTTCTTCACCGGCATGCTTTTCGGCCATCCAGAAGGATTGGAGGCAGCGAAACAGTTCCTGTCGATCCGGAGGAGAAAAATCATAACGGTCGACCTTGGCAATGAGCTGGGGCGAAATTTTCCAATTTTGTTCGGTCCGGATGAGTTTCGCCAAGAGATAATGCTCATAAGCCTCTTTATCGTAACTGCCCATATTTTCCAAGGCCCCTGCCAACTGGACGAGGAAGTTGACCTTAGCCTTAAGCTCGCCGGGAGCTGCCATGGCCGATGCTCCGTAGCGGCGCATCGCCTCACTGTCGCCCTTGGCTTGGGCCGCAAAAAAGAGGCCGCGATAGACGATCCAGTGCTGCTTGTACTTTAATAACTCTTCAAACCGCTGCCGGGCGTCCTCGATCTGTCCCAACCGCAGCTCACAGAGGCCGATGCGGTAGGAAAACCAAATGTCGTTGTCGTGATGCAGTTCAGGAAAGATTCCCAAGGCCATGCGGCAAAGACGTATGCAGTCATCGTACTTTTCTTCCTTGATGAGGGTCCGGCTCATGAGGGCATACCAGCGTTCCCGATCGGAGGCAATAACCTGTTCCCGTCCGCGAAGGGTCACCTTTTTTTCTTCATCGGACAAGAGATCCGGATCGAGACGGCGCAAATAGTCGCCGGCCATATTCGCCATAGACGGCGGTTTGGTCTTTAAGACTTCGACCATCCGCCATACGGCTAAGGTATACGGCGTGTACGGACCTTGTTGACTGTACTTTAAGATGGCGTCGACGGCGCGGCGAAAGTCTTCGAAGGTATGGAGCCGTTCATCGAATTTTTTGATGTATAAATAGTAAAGGCACCAGCAGTAGATGCCGTGAAGATTGGTAAACTCCGGAAAGGCGATGATGCCGGCCCGGGCAATTTCCCGCCCTTTAGCATAATTGTTGACCTTGCGCAGGGCATAGGCATAATAGTAATAGTCCCAGTTCGTCCAGGAACCGTCAGGCTTTGCCTTATCGTACATGGCAAGGACGTCGTTGTATCGGCCCTCCTGACAGGCCTCGCGGGCTGCAAAAGAATCCATAGAAAAACCTCCTACCCGTTTATTACACAGTGTTCATTATGCCTATTATAACATAAAGAATCTTCCTCTTCGGCATAACGGTCCCTAAAAACCTTGAAAACGCAAAAAAAAGAGCTTTTCCACAATACACACCATTGTAGAAAAGCTCTTTTATACAGCATCCTATGACCTGAACGAAAGGCTCATAGTCAGGTTTTTATCCTTTGATCTTGGCAATTTGTTTTTCCAATTCCGGCATGACTTCAAAGAGATCGCCGACGATGCCGTAGTGGGCGAATTCGAAAATCGGTGCATCGGGATCTTTATTGACGGCAATGATCAATTCAGCATCCTGAACGCCCAATTTATGCTGGATAGCACCGGAAATACCCATAGCGATGTAGATTTTCGGAGCAATCTTCTTACCCGTAATGCCGATCTGCAAATCATGGGGAGCCCATTCGTTATCGACGAGGGGCTTGGAAACGCCGAAGGCAGCCCCGATGCGCTGAGCGAAAGCTTCGACAGCTTTCATGCCTTCTTCGTTCTGAACGCCGCGGCCGGCGCCGACGACAATTTCAGCTGATTCAATGGACAGGCTTTCGGCTGCATTTTCAACGGCTTCAAAGTTGGTTACTTTGACCGTCGGAGCGTCACCGCTGAAATCAACTTTTTCTTTGATGACATCGCCCTTGCGGGACGGATTAGCCGGGACACCGTGGAAGATTTTATCGCTGACCGTGCCAAGCTGCGGGCGGGTCGTCGTCTGAATCTTAACCAGGAGCTTGCCCGTGAAGGCCGGACGAATCCACGTAAGCGTATCGTCATCACCTTCGTGGAGAACGTCGATGCAATCGGCAACGAGGCCGACTTTCAATTTCGCCGACAGGCGGCCGCCAAGGTCACGGCCGTTGGGAGAACCGCCGATGAGGATGACGCTCGGTGCGTATTTTTCGACCAACGCCGCAATGGCCTTCGTATACAAGGCCGAGTCATAGCCTTCGAGCACCGGATCTTCTACGGCGACGACAGCGTCTGCCCCATAGGAAATCGCTTCTTCAGCCGCTTTGCTCGTATCGGCACCGACGATATACGCAACGACTTGTTCGCCCTTTTTGTCAGCCAGCTGACGAGCCTTGCCCAACAATTCAATGCTCAGCGTGCTCAAGGCACTGCCGGCAACTTCAATATATACGCTGATGTTGTTTTTTAATTCCATGTTCAGAGCCCTCCTTACAGTAAGTTCTTGGCAGTCAGATCTTTAACGAGATTAGCCGCAAGGTCCGCCGGGGTATTCCCTTCGACCATGATACCGACGGGGTTCGGTTCCGGCGCGAACATTTCCGTAACTTTTGTTGCCGAACCGGATTTGCCAACACTTGCTGCATCGAGGCCCAAATCTTCGATACGCCATACGTCGAAGACAGCCTTTTTGGCAGCCATCTTACCGCGGATTTTCGGAGAACGCGGCGTATTGCTCTTATCCGTAACCGAAACGACGGCCGGTAACTGGGCCTGAACCGTTTCAATGCCGCCGTGATTGGCGCGGGTTGCCGTAATCGTCGAGCCTTCGACACTGATGGAATCAGCATAGGAAACGAGAGAGATGTTCAAATACTGAGCAACGGCCGGAGGAATCTGGCCCGTATCGCCATCGGTCGAACGTTTGCCCGTGAATACCAGGTCGACGTCGCCGATCTTTTCAATCGCCTTTGCTAAAATCAGGCCCGTAGCTAAGGTATCGGACCCGGCCATACGTTCATCGGATACGAGAACGCCTTTATCAGCACCGACTGCGATGCCGTCACGCATGACTTCCGCGGCCTGAGCCGTGCCCATGGTGATAAGGGTAACCGTGCCGCCCACTGCGTCTTTGACTGCAATCGCTGCTTCGATAGCATGCTTGTCAACGGGATTTAACATCGACGGAGCACCGACACGGACCAGGTTATTATCTTGCGCAATTTCGATTTCAGAAACTGCCGGAACTTGCTTTACTAAAACTACAATATTCATAGAAGAACCTCCTTTATAAGGACTGTAAGAATAGTGCATTCGCATATTGCGACTCTCTTATGTCCACTATTATACTCTATAATTAAAAATTTATCAATTAAGAATTGTTTTTAATTATATAATTTTATCCGTAAAATTCTCGTAAAGCCATCGTTGACAGACCGGCGTCGTTCTTCTAAAATTAAAGAGTATATAATGGGTTAATCGTTTGATTTGCCAATGAAACTTTATACTTTTAGGAGGTCTTTCTTATGTCTTCACCAAACTCCGACGGACGACACTATGCCCCGCCCATGGCGCCGGACAGAAGCTATGTTGAAATCAACGCCTACGTCGTCGGCTGGGGGCTCTTTTTTGCCGCCCTCTTCGCCTTGGCCGTCGGCTATCTGTGTCTGAAAATCGGCCAAACCGTCGACGCCTTCGCTCCGGTCTCCGTCCTGGCTATGGGCATGGCCGTTCTCTTCAAACGCAAAAACGCCTTCCCGGAAACGGTCCACATCCAGGCCATTGCCAGCGCCGGTACCAACATCATCGGCGGCGTCATGTTCATCCTGCCGGCCCTTTTCATCCTGCAGCTTGACAGTCAATTATCCTTTGCCGAAATGGTCATTCCCATCGTCCTCGGCGGCGTCCTCGGCGTCCTCTTGGCCACGACCTTCCGCCGCTACTTCTGCGAAGAAATGGACGCAGCCTATCCCTTCCCGTCGGGCCGGGCCGCTGCTGAAGTCTTGAGCTGCAACGAAGGCTCCAAGGCGAAAGTCATGGTCTTCAGCGGCCTCTTGGCCATGGCCTACGACTTCGTCCTTAACAGCCTCGGCTGGTGGCAGGAAGTCTTGTCGACGATGACCTTTTCTTGGGGCCAGGCGGCGGCCGATAAATATAAGCTGGCCTTTAGCCTCGACAACGACGCAGCCCTCCTCGGCATCGGCTACTTCACAGGTCTTCGCTACGCCGCCATCATTGCCGCCGGCTCCTTCTTCTCGTGGTTCGTCTGCATTCCCGTCGTCTATTACCTCGGCGGTGATCACGTCATGACCATCGGCGGCCAGACGGTCCTCTTGGCCAATGCCTCCATTGACGACGTCTTCTCCCAGTACGTCCGCCATATCGGCATCGGCATGCTGGCCATGGCCGGCATCATCGGCCTTATCTCCATGTCAGGCGTCGTCGGCCGGGTCATGAAAAGAGCTGCCGTGGATATGTTCTCGTCGAAGGGTCCTTCGGCAACGGATCTTCTCCGTACCCAGCAGGATATGCCCATGAGCCAGATCGTCACCGGGACCCTGGCCATGGATGCCTTATTCATCCTCTTCTTCCATGTCACCTGCTCCCAGAATATCACCCAGACCCTTCTGGCCGGAGCCATCATCATCATCTTTTCCTTCATGCTCTCTGTCGTCGGCATCAGTTCCATCGCCTTTACGGGGAATGAACCGGTCTCGGGCATGACCATCTTCATGATCATCGTATCGGCCGTCCTCATGGGCAATGCCGGCATGAGCGGCAGCTCCGGCATCATCGCCATCCTCATGATGGCCGCCTTCCTCTGTGCGACCTTAGCCGTTGCCGGGAACTTCATGTCGGAACTGAAAGTCGCCTACCTCACGGGCGCTACGCCAAAGAAGATGCAGCAGTGGCAAATCGTCTCGATTATCATCACCAGCTTCGTCTCCGTCGGCGTCATCTTCCTCTTGAACCACGCCTACGGCTATACCGGCCCCGGCGCCTTAGCCGCTCCTCAGGCCAATGCCATGGCCGCCATCGTCAAACCGATGATGGACGGCGGTGCCGCTCCCTGGCCGCTCTACATGGCCGGCGCCTTCTTCGCCTTTATCCTGTGGATGATGAAAGTTCCGCCTTTGGCCTTTGCCCTCGGCGCGTACCTTCCTATGGAAATCAACACGCCGGTCCTCATCGGCGGCTTAGTCTCGTACTTCGTCTCTCACAGCAGCAAAGATGAAGCTTTAAACGAACTTCGCCTCAGTGAAGGCAGCACCATCGCCTCGGGCTTCGTTGCCGGCGGTGCTATCGGCAGCCTCATCAGCGCCGTCCTCCACATTGGCGGCGTCGACTGGTTCTTAAAAGACTGGGTCACGACGCCGGGCGCAACCTACCTCGGCATCCTGGCTTATCTTGCCATGTGCGCCGTCATCTACTGCGTCGCCTGCCGCATCAAGAAGCAAGCTTAACGTGCAACCTTAACATGAAAAGAATGACCTCCTAACGTCCGTTTCGAAAGACGAACTCCGGGAGGTCATTTTTTATGGCCACGCACAATTTTTAAATTACATCAAAAGAATCACGCCTTGCCCGAATCAAGCTGAGGCCAACTCATACAGCTTAACCAATTGATCGAACAAGCCTTATATTTTCCCTAAAATTTGCTATACTATAGTTGATAGAGCCCACCACGCATAAGTCGGAAACGTACTGCGGGTGGGACTTTTTTTATTTCCTAAGAAAAGGCTCTCCCCATCCCCACTTATGGTATAAAAAAATGCCGACCACCTCACGATGACCGGCGTTCTCTTTATAACGGTGCCCACGGATTCAGCCAACGATAGACCATCTGGTCGGCGCCAAAATGGACGGCAATCATGCCGACGACAAAGACACCGACGGCACAAGTGCCCGCTTTAATCAGATTCTGCTTGGTAGCCAGACTCTTTACCGCTTCCTTCATGTCCTGCAGTTCCTCGGCGGCAGTCCTGTTTTCCATGGTGTCGGGTGCTTTCAATTCTTCGACGGCGTCTGCTTTCACTTCCGCAGCACTGCGTTCTTTCAGTTCGTGCCAAACGCAGGACTTGCACCACACCTTCCCATCAAAACGGACAACCTTCTTTTTCTTCCCACAACAGCTGCATTTTTTCTTCATGTTCCTGCCCCTTTCAGTGAGCTGCGTCAGTCCCACAGCCTACTGTTTTAAAATATCATTTCAGTTTATTATATCATATATCTCCGTTTCGTAACAAAAGGCGCAAACAGAGATATCTTCCTTTCATGATGCTAAAAACATTCCTTACGTCTCCCTTGAATCGACTCGCCTGCTGCCCCACTCTTTCACAAAACAATCCGGCCGTGTAAAATGAAAAGAAAAGCCTTTTTAGAAAGGACGACCGATTATGAAAGTGAGAAAAGTTGGAAAAACATTCATCAAGCATATCCCCTATATCGAAACCGTCATATTTTCCGACGGCAGCTATTTCAGCAGTCATGAAGTAACGACCGTCCGCTTCCAGGATGACAAAGCCATCTATACGAAAAAACGTCGGCCCTTTCTGAAGGACAACGACGACATTCCCCGGAAAAAGATGTCAAAAGCGGAGTTCCTAGAAAAAATCGAAGCCCTTCATATAGAATACTGGGACAAAGAATATGAATCCTACGCCAAAGATGGCGAGCAATGGGAATTATCCATCCGTTTTTCCAATAACCATAAAGCCTTAGAAATCTACGGTAACGATGCCTTCCCGCCGAACTTCAAACAGTTGCAGCAGCTGATGGACAGCCCCTTCGCCGAAGAATCTGAGTGAGAAAAGAGGGCACGACCTGAGCTCAAAGCTCCGTCGTGCCCTATTTGTCAATTCAACAGGTATGATAAATCCCATTTTTACTTACAAATATGATCGAAGATATACTGCAGGGCCTCTTTGGCCTGGGCATACCGTTCCTCCGTTCTGCTCAGGAGACGGGCAAGAATGGTAAAACCAATTTCACGGGACAATGACCGGACGTCATCTGCCGCGGTAGAACAATAGTCAAACATGCACTCCTATTCAGAAGAGCACGTTATCCTTATGTCCATTGAATTTTCATAAATTTAGGATACGCTTCTTCTATAGTACCTACGAGCATAAAAGCCATATCCAGAAGCACTGCGGGATCAAAGTGATCCTTTATAAACAAGGACCAGCGCATGACGACATCGCCTTCATCGCTGATGAAAAACTTGCCAAATCGATACCCCTGATTAAGTTCATTGATTAAATCCAATACAGCTTCTCTCTTTGAAGGATCTTCTATCTTGGCAATATCAAAAATACCAAGGTCTACAAAGGTCTCTTCCTCGGAAAATTCATAAACCACCGTAAGTATCTGATTGTTTTTAATCTCGTGCTGCGCAATAAAAGCCCGCGTCACGCCCGCATCATCGGTTACTTCACGATAGCGATATTCTCTTTCATCCAGATGATCTCTAAATAAATCCAGTTTGCTCATCGTTACCTCCATGATAAAAATAAATATGTATCATACCTTTTATTGTTTTTATCATAACACAAATAGCACAGAATCGTAAATATACGTACAAATTTGCCTAAAATAAAGACCTCCTGAGAGTTAACTTTTTAGGGCTAACCCTCAAGAGATCAAGATAGAAAAAACGATTTCACTAGACATGTATCTTAAACAAGCCGTCGCGATTGCAGTAGGCATAAATAAAGCCGTGACCTCGGCTCATGAATCGGCACTGCGCATCCTGCTCGGGATAGAGCTTCACCAAGGTATACCGGTCGGCCGTCACATAGGCCATAAAGGAAATATAGTGCTCCTTGTTCATGGGATGGTCGATATGGACGAAAAACTCATGTTCAATCATGTCATAATTGATTTGATGTTCTGAAGAATCTTCTTCCACTGTAAGGACCGGCAATTTGACGCCACAGCAGTTATAATCCCCTTGGCCAAAACCGGTGATGATATTGCCGCAAATGGGACAGACGTAAAACTTGAGCTTTTTCACATTGGCCGAGCGGTTATCATTGACGGCATATTCACCGGCAAAGAGTTCCGCCACCGAAATACCGAGGGCTTCCGCCAAGGGTGTGATTAAGGTAATATCGGGAAGGCCCTTGCCGGTCTCCCATTTAGAAATGGTTTTATCGCTGATACGCAGTTTCCCGGCTAACTCCTTTTGCGTAAGCTTCTTTTTTTCACGCAGTTCTTTTAGCATCGTGCCTGATATATAGTTCATAGCATTACACCTCTTTCTTTAGCTATGACTATCTTAAAATAAAAGGGACAATAATACTACCTACGGAGCGTAGAATCGTCTCCCCTCCTAAAATAAGCCACTTACTCCTTTGTCGAAGAAAACCCGTACCTAACGGCACCGGCTTCTAAAGTACGCCTCTGGCCAATCTGTATTTGCAAAAAGCAGGATTTATAGTAAAGTCCCTTGTCAGGAATGACACCTTGCAGCGTCCCTTCTTAGCCTACAAAAAAAGACGCATAATAACAATTCGTCTTACGCGTCTTTTCTATAAGCTTTACGTATGTATGTTCATTACTCACTATCATGAATAGCTCCTATCGGTTCTACTCAGCCTTCATAAGCCAGCTTTTCCGTCCCATGACCCAAGCGATGGGCCGGACGATACCATAAGAGCAGGGCAAAAATGCAGACGGCGGTAACGGCCAAGCTGACCGGGTAAGCCATCATGATCCAGTAAAATTCATGGTACCGGGGAAAAACGGCAAAAATCCAAAAGAGACGACTGCCGCAGATGCTGATAGTCGTAACCGCAGCCGGCAGCAAGGAAATGCCGAAACCGCGCATATAGCCGGACATATTTTCATATAAAACAGTAAATACATTGGCAAAGAAGATCATTTTCAAGCGAAGCATGCCGAGTTCAATGACGGCCGGATCCGGAGAAAAGAGGGATAACAGAAAGGAGCCGAATGAAAAAATCAGGAAAACGGCAGCGACCGAAGCGATGATGTCTTCGAAGAGAGCGATCTTAAAAATGCGGCGGCAGCGGTCAAGCTGACCGGCACCATAGTTCTGCCCGACAAAGGTCGTGCAGGCCTGGCTGAAGGAATTAAGCAGGTCATAAGTGATCATTTCAAGGTTAAAGGCTGCAGCCGAAGCAGCGATGGCATTCGTCCCCAAGCTGTTGATAGCGGCTTGGATAACAATATTGGCTAAGGTAAATACGCCGCTTTGAACGCCTGCCGGAAGGCCGATGGCGATAACCGAACGGACGCAGTCCCAATGAATGCCGATATTTTTGACCTGCAGCTGAATATAACGATGGGGCCGCATCAACAGGCGGAATAAGACGCCGGCACTGACGGCGTTGGCCATTACCGTAGCTAAGGCGGCACCGGCGACATGAAAATCGAGGGCGGCGACAAAAAACAGACTGAGAATTACATTTACCAGTCCCGATACGATGAGTACCTTTAAAGGCATGCGCGTATCGCCGACGCTGCGAAAGATAGACGATTCAAAATTGTACAGCATGATGACCGGCAGTCCCAAGAGATAAATCCGTAAAAAGAGCACTGCCGACGGCAAGACATCATCGGGGACATTCAGCGAGCCAAGAAGCGGTGCCGCCACGACTTCTCCGATAAGGGCCACGGCGACGCCGATGACCAAGGCCATGACGACGGCCGTATGTACCGTATGGGTTACGGTCAGTCGGTCCTTACGGCCGATGGCATTGGCGATGACGACGTTGACACCCAGTGCCAATCCGATAAAAAGGTTTAGAATTAAGCCGATGATGGGGATATTAGCCCCGATGCCGGCGACGGCAATCGTATTAGCGGCACCACTGAAATGACCGACCACGGCCAAATCAGATGCCAGAAACAGTTGTTCCAAAATGACCGTTGCTGCTACCGGCAAGGCAAAGAGAGTGATCTTATCCCAGAGTGAGCCGTGCAGCATGTCGATTTTAAACATTTTTTGATGTACGTGATGCGTTGTATTTGTTTCTTCCATAGTAGGTCTCCTCCTAACGACACTCATTATAGTGCCGTCAGTGATTCATAGCAAAGACCTATAAATTATCATTATCATAGTTTACAGCAATGATTCGTAATGCTACAATGAACCTGAAAGGAGACTCTCATGGATATTCGCGTCTTACGTTATTTTCTGGCCACGGCCAGAGAACAGAACATTACCCGCGCCGCTGAAACCCTGCACATTGCCCAGCCTTCTCTTTCCAAACAGCTCATGGAACTGGAAGCTGAACTGGGAAAACAGCTCTTAATACGGGGCAAGCGGCGCATCACCCTGACGCCCGATGGGGTATTGCTGCGAAAACGGGCGGAAGAAATCGTCGCCCTCCTTGAAAAGACGGAGCAGGAAATCGCCTCAACAGACCAAGATATTACCGGCACCGTCGCCATTGGCGGTACACCACGCCAAGGAATTCTTGAAGCGGCGTCAGCGCTTCATCAACAATACCCCCACATCCGCTTCAGCTTTCACGTCGGCGATGCCCCGGATATTACGGAACGGCTGGATCACGGAAGCCTGGACTTTATCGTCCTCCTCGACCGGCCGGACAAAGCTGCCTACGGCTCCCATCCCCTGCCGGATGCTTCCGTTTGGGGCCTGCTGATGAAGAAAGATGACCCGTTAACGCAAAAAACGGCGGTCACCCCAGAAGACCTCTGCCATCGCCCCTTGGTCATCGCCCAAAGAGAAGGGATTCGCCAGATGCTCTTTGATTGGGCCAAACCGGTTTCCGACCAATTGGACATCATCGCGACCTACAACGTTATGAATGGTACCCCTGTTCCTTTCGCCCTATACACACCGGGCCTGGTTCTGATTATCCGCGACCTCCTGTCGCCGACCATCGATCCGGCCGTCGCCTTCCGCCCCCTCGATCCGCCCATAAACACCCAACATTACCTGGTCTGGAAACGCTACGCCGCCTTTTCGGCAGCCAGTCAAAAATTCTTAGAAACCGTCTATCGCCTCTATCCCAAAAAGTAACCCCCCTAAACAGCGTCCTATACCAAAGTGTCTGATGCGTAATAATTCCTCCTGACAGTCAAATTTCGGAGACCGCCTTAGCAATGTTTCAAAACTGACCCTGCCGATTCGTGAGGCGGACCCCCGAATCGACTGCCGGTGAATTCAAATATCCGGTGCCTGCCGTACCGCTTTCTAAACGGTTCAAAGACGTCCCGCCGGGGATTTCCGGCTAAGCATAAAGTACATCTTTTTGCCAAAAGAAAACGCCCTGTTAGGCAGACCCGTTAACCGTATTCAACCGGTCTGCCTAACAGGGCGTCATGGAAATGCTTACCTGCGCAGGTATGTTAACATTATCTTAGAGAATGGACTTATAGAGAGCTACAATTTGGGATTTTTCGACGTCCCGCGGATTTCCGGGCGTGCAGGCATCTGCCATGGCCGAATCAGCTAAGAAATCAATATCTTTTTCCTGAACGCCAAGGTCGGAAAGTTTTCGAGGAATACCGACATCGTCTGCTAATTGTTGGCAAGCATCAATGGCGGCTTTACGATATTTGTCTTGGCTCATTTCATCAACGCCGGCAACCCCCATGGCGCGGGCAACTTCACGATATCGTTCCCCCGTGGCAGAAGCGTTGAAGGTCAAAACCGGTGCTAAGAGGATAGCACAGGCCACACCGTGGGGAATATCATAAAAAGCACTTAACGGATGGGCCATGGAATGGTCGATACCAAGGCCGACGTTAGAAAAGCCCATGCCGGCAATGTATTGGCCAAGGGCCATTTTTTCTCGAGCCTCCATATCCCCTTCTACCGATTTACGCAGCCATTTGCTAATAATTTCAATAGCTTTCAAGTGCATCATATCCGTCATTTCCCAAGCATTCTTGGTGATATATCCTTCAATGGCGTGAACTAAGGCATCCATACCGGTAGCCGCACAAAGTTTTTTAGGCATGGAGGCCACCATATCCGGATCAATGACGGCTACGACGGGAATATCATGAGGATCACAGCAGACAAATTTACGATGCTTTTCAGGGTCTGTAATGACATAGTTAATCGTAACTTCAGCTGCCGTGCCGCTCGTCGTCGAAACGGCAATAATCGGCAAGCACTTGTTCTTCGTAGGCGAAGCCCCTTCAAGGCTGCGGACATCGGCAAATTCCGGATTCGTCAAAATGATGGCGATCGCCTTTGCCGTATCCATAGCCGCTCCGCCGCCGACAGCAACGATAATATCGGTCTTTGCATCTTTACAAAAAGCTACGCCGTCCTGAACATTTTGAATGGTCGGATTGGGCTTAATCCGATCATAAACCGTATACGTAATGCCATTCGTATCGAAAAGATCGGTAATCTTTGTCGCGACTTTAAATTTCATCAAATCCTTGTCGGTAATGACCGTAACATGGTGACAACCACGGTTTTTAACTTCTGTAACGATTTCCTGAATAGCCCCCTTACCAAAGTATGATGTTTCATTTAAGGTAATCTTATTTGCCATCTTGCATTCCTCCTACAACTTGTATAAATTATTTTCATTAATATATATGTAATTATGATGCCAACTAAGGATAGTTCGGTCTATGGAGTCACTTTAGGTCACGATATTGGCTAGTTTATGCGTTATTATATTTTTTTAACGAACTTCTTCAGGATAACCCAAAAGAAAAAAATCTCAAAAAGTCTCAACTGTCTTGAGACTTTTTGAGATTTTTGATATTTTTGAGACGTTTTCAAGGGCCGCTTACGGATGGTGCCGCCGGATTTCTTTAGGCCGAATGCCATGGCGATGACAGAGGCGGTAAAAAGTAGCTCTGCTGACTCCGTAAGATTTTGCGGCAACGGTTACTTTCCCAAAAGCATTTTCTAAGCAATGGAGGAGTGCCGCTCTTTCTGCCGCATTTGTCCCATCAACAGGCTGGTTCAACAGTCGGACATCATCTGCCGATTGCCTGTCTCGAAGAGCCAGGTCATGGGGCATGATGACGGCCGATGAACTGGTGTAGAATGCTCGTTCAATACAATTTTGCAGCTCTCTGACATTACCGGGCCAAGAATAGTCCAGAAGAGACTTCAATGCCGCCGGAGATAATTGGCGAGTTCGTTCGGGATAGCGTGTGTTAAAGCGCTTCAAGAACAGGTCGGCACAGTAGCTGATATCGTTCGGTCTGCTGCGCAGGGGCGGAATTGACAGTTTAAGAATGTTCAATCGATAGTATAAATCGCCGCGGAAGGTTCCCTTTGCGACTTCTGACTCCAGGCAGCGATTGGTCGCAGAAATAACGCGGACATCGAGTTTCTTCTCTTCTTTGCCTCCGATACGGCGAATGCAAAGCGTCTCTACAGCCCGGAGCAGCTTGGCTTGGAATTCCAGAGGCATTTCACCGATTTCGTCGAGAAAGAGAGTTCCGTGATCAGCCAGTTCGAACTTGCCCGGATTCCCTTCTCGAAGGGCCCCGGTAAATGAACCTTTTTCATAGCCGAATAATTCGCTTTCGATTAAATCTCGAGGCAATGATGCGCAATTCACGGCAACGAAAGGCCCTTTTTGTCTGGGGCTCTCGGCATGGATGGCCTGGGCAAAGAGTTCTTTCCCGGTTCCACTTTCCCCTTCAATAAGGATGGTGCTGTCATAGCAGGCATATTGACGGGCTTTATCAATGGTTTCCGACATAGCGGGGTCCGCCGTATAAATATTTTGAAAGGTATAGTTTGCTTGATTGCCGGCTACACGGTTGACGGACCGAAATAAGTGTTCCTGTCTTCGCAGAATGAGCGTATAAGTTTGTCCCGTAGCATCACAGGTTTTGGATAAGGTAGCACTGAAGTGACGTGTTTTCTTGGCTAGAACGACGCCCAGATCATCCATATACAAGGGGCTGTCACTCACCATATCGGACGTCACGGCAGGCCAGTCTATTTGAGGCAGGACACGGCGGAAATCGAGGGCCGACAACTCTTTATGAGATACGCCCAATTCACGATAGGCCGTGGCATTGGCCCAGCGTACTTTCAAGGTATCATTTAAAAGAAGAATGGATTCCGGCAGGCCATTGGCAGCGGCTTTCATGAAATGGCTTTGGTGATAAGAACGCAAGGTCTGTTCGATACTAAAGGCACAGGCTACTACCAAGGCTAAGGTATGAGGATGAGCCGCAGCCGCACTGCCCGAAAGATCCAGCACACCGATCACCTGTCCGTCATTCCCGTGGATGGGTGCCGCTGAACAGCTCCAGTTATGTTGGTCAGCACAATAATGCTCTGCGCCGATAAGCTGTACGGGCCTGTCATATTCGAGGGCCAGCCCGGGACCATTCGTGCCGACAGAATCATTTCTCCACACAGAACCGGGATGAAAAAAAATATTTTCTGAATGTTGCAGAATCGTATCATCGCCAATGGTACGCAGCACACAGCCGGCACTATCCATTAACGCCAAGAGAGAATGGGATTCCCTGACAATTTCATGGACACTTTGCATAATGGGTCCGGCCACTTGCAACAATAGTCTGTTTTTTTGACGGCTTCTATTTAGATTCTCTAAATCAACGGGAAGATTTTTTCGGTGCCACGGATCGATTCCCTTCTTGCGGCAATCCTGCCATGAATGGGCAATCAGCGGAGGCAATTGTTTGCTCAAGATGCCCTCTTCGATGAAGCGCTGCCAGATTTTTTTCCGTTCTTGTAAATCCATCATTGCCATAACTCCTTTACAGAGAATAAGTCACGTGTATGTAGGATCACGAAACATCAAATGTTCTTGATTGTATCATGAATTCGGACGCATGACAGAGACTTTATGAGATTTTATTCGGATAACGTCGCTGCCAGTATATTCGCAGGCGGTCTCTGCCGATCTCCTATCTATTCTACCACGCCGCCCTTCCGGAAAACACCTTGCCCCCTCCCATACGAATAAATTCAGAATCTGTGTCCCTCGAAAAAATCCCCTTTTTTATCCCCGGTATGAGCGAACTGACACGTAGTCAAACGTCCCTATCGTCAGGGTACTTTCCCTCATTTTCTTTAGGAAGACGCCTTCCTTTTCAAGGGAACCGAAGAACAACATCCAACAAATCAAACATCTATTTTTATCTGTTTCTATTGTATTGAGCCCCAAATTGCCCTATAATAAGAGCGAATCACTGGAAAATAGAAAAAGATAACAGAAAAATAAGAGAAAGAAGGAGCTTATCATGCTGGGATTAGAACGCAGACAAAAAATCATGGAAAAGATTCGAATTGACCGCAAAGTTTACGTCTCAGAACTTGCTAAGTTATTCAAAGTAACAGAAGAAACAATCCGCCGCGACCTGGAAAAACTGGAAAGACAGGAGTTGCTCAGCCGCAGTTACGGCGGTGCCGTTATAACGGAAAGCACGAGTGATGAACTTTCTTATACGCGTCGCAGCTCCATAAACAATGAAAGCAAACTGCTCATCGCCGAAAAAGCCGCAAGCCTGATTCACGATGGCGACACGATCATGATGGATTCCAGCACGACCTGCCAGGCACTCTTGCAGCGCCTTCAGAATCAGCGTAATATCACGGTTGTTACGAATTCCATCCGCCTCATGAACGATTTCATAGGCTGCGGCTTCAAGATGATCTGTACGGGCGGCACGATGCGCGACAGCTCCTGTGCCCTGACAGATTCCATCGCCTGTGAAACACTTACCCGGTACTACGTTGATTTTGCCTTTATCAGCTGTAAGAGCATCGACTTGAACAAGGGCATCATGGAATCCAACGAAAGCGAAAGCCGCGTCAAGAGCATCATGATGCAGCAGGCCCGCAATACCATCCTCTTGGTCGACCATTCGAAATTTGACAAAACGGCTTTTGTTAAATGTGATGATTTCGAACGCATCGACACCCTCGTCACCGATGTTCCGCCTGCAAAAGAATGGCAGGAATTTCTGGCAGATAACCAGATCAACTTAATTTTCTGACAAAAGGCCGATTTACAAAAAATGACCTCCTAAATTAGACGTTCGGATCTAACCTTAGGAGGTCGTTTCATGTTCATAAGAAATGCGGTTGTCTGTTCGAAAAGGCGTTCAAGGCAGGAAGAACACCTGCTGCATTTTCGGCTGTGCCCCTGTCTTCGGATCCATTTCCATGACCATGACATCCTTCATGTACTCATTCCACTTGTCAACGACGGCACTCTTTGCCTGATAGGCTTCGGCATAAGCCACCCCTTTTTCGCATTCAAAATAGCCGAACAGGTCATTTCCGACATTCCAAATCGTATAGTTTGAAATACCGGCATCCTTCAGTACCTGTTTCATTTCCGGCCAGATATGGGCATGACGATACTGATATTCATCGAGTTTCCCCTCTTTGACCCTGGCTTTCCATGCAAAACGTTCCATTCAAAAGACCTCCCCTACCATTCAATCACAATCACAAAAGAAAAGAGCCTTCGTCTCTCCCGTCTCCTCTTGACCGACAAAAGGATGTATCTCAGCGTGGCGAAGGCTCTTTCTATCGTATACGTTAAAAATCAAACCTCATTCAGACTTCGTTACTTTCCTACGGGATGCATCGTATGGATATTGGATTCGACCGGTTTGACAAACCAGCCATTTTCATCAATTTCATGACCATAGCGCTGTTTCGTGATTTCATCAAGGGTCAGGCCGCGGGCATCGGAACCAAAGAACGTACCGGCAACCCAGCTGATAAATACGAATCCGATCATGATCATAGCGGCGACCTGGAAACCGACCGTTTCCATCAGGATGGGAACGAGGAATCCCCAAACAGCAGCGGAGAAACGCGTGACAAAGAAGGTGAAGCCTTGTGCGGTTGCCCGATAGCGGACCGGGAAGAGCTCAGAGCTCCAAAGTTGATAGAACTGCTGCTGCATCGAGAAACCCCAGACAATGGTGAAGAAGAAGAGCATCCACATCTGCATCATGTTCGCCGGCAGGGCCCAAACGAACCAACTGATAACACCGAGGCCGGAAAAAATGCCAAATACCTTGCGGCGATTAAATTTATCACCCGTATACATAAAGATGAACGTCGTCAAGATGCAGACGGCAAAGTTCAACGCCGTCAAGAACAAAGACATGGCGTTCGAGAGCTTGCCGAGGTGTTCGTAAACATAAGGCATGAAGAACCCATTCGTGCTGGCTGCGAGATTCCAGAGCGTATAAACGGCACAGAGCATGACTACCGTTTTGAGGCAGGTACCGTGAAGGATATCCCCATAATGGACCTTACGAACTTTAATGCCTTTTGCCGCAAGTTCCTGTTCACGTTTGTGGGCTTCTGTCCATTCTGTCGATTCGGGCATCTTCAAACGCTGATACCAAATCCAGCCGGCAACGACGATCAAATGGGCAAAGATGATACGGTTGCCGAGAAGGCCGAACATAGAATTGAGCGGAATGGATGCCAGAAAGACGACAACCGGGCCGAGCATCCAAGCAACCTGGGCTGAACCGCAGTGTTTGGCACGATTTTTCGACGGCGCTTCTTCCGCAATAAAGGTCCATGAAGCAACGACATCGGCGCCGACCATTAAGCCGACAATGACGTAGCCGAGCAGGAACAAGGGATAGTTCGTTGCCAGGCAAATCATCGCCACGCCGATCATATAAAATAGAAGTGCGTAGTTATAAACGAATTTACGGCCATACTTATCACAAATCTTACCACCGATCAGCGCCCCGATAGCAGCCCCGCCCGTATTCGAGGACAGCGCGGCCAGAAGGCCCATCTGTACACTGCTCATACCGAGATAGCCTTGCCACATCGACAGTCCGGAAGCCCCTGCTACGATTGAACCGGCATCGATATAACTGATGAGCCCGGCAATCAAAGTCTTTTTCCAAGCAGACATCTCGTAATCGACTTTTACACCTAACATAGCCTTTTCCTCCCTTTATAAAAATGATTAATCCAATAACTCCGTATTCAAATCAATATGGAAATCCTTGGCAAGCTGTATAAAGCCCTCCCGAGGAATCGTCTGTTTTTTACCGCCCATCGATAAGACTTTGACACAAATTTCCGAGGCTTTTTCAACCGTATCCATGAGGCCGAAGGCTTCATCAAAGGTATCGCCGCAAACGAACAGGCCATGATGTGCCCAGACGACGACGCGGTATTTCTCCATAAGTTTGACCGATGCATCGGCAATTTCCTTGCCGCCCGGTACCATCCAGGGCACGACGCCGATACCTTCGGGGAAGATGACGGGATCTTCCGTGGCCATTTCCCAAAGCTCACGAGTAAATTCCTTATCCTTCAGAGGCAGGACAAAAGTCAGGGCAATGAGATTCGTCGGGTGTGCGTGATAAATGATGCGGTTCGTCCCGTTCGTCATCTTTTTCTTCAGTTCATGAGCTGCCAGATGTGTCGGCAGTTCACTGGTAGGCCGTCCTCCATGGACCAGGCCCCAAACAATGCCATAATGCTCGCCTTTTTCGTCAATCTTTATGAGGGCCGTGTTTTCTTCCGGTGCCAAGGAGACATTGCGCATATATTTGCCGCTTCCCGTAACCAGGAAATATTCCCCGGCAAGTCCCGGAACGGTATTGCCGATGGGTTGCCATTCCTTCACTTCGTGCAGCGATTCTTTGACGGCGTCGACTTCTTCTGTTTTGACACGATACGTCAAATTGCCGCCGTTTCGTTCATGCCAGCCTTTCTGAAATGCATCTGCCGTCAGGCGCTGAAAGCCTTCCATAAATTTTGAATCTTTGATATCCATGATATACTCCTTCTTTATTTCAACGTATAATTTCTCTTATCGCTTAGACAGAACGTCCTTTTCGTAATCCGTAATGACGGAGTACCACTGGCCGTCAACAGGAACCTCGTTGCGTTTGCAGAACTCAGCCCAGACATCGCCAAAGGGCAAGGTCTTCATTTCTTCCAGCTGCTGCAGGACACGCGTGAAGTCCGCGGAATCCTGGGCTTCTTTAAGATGCCGGTTCGGCGTCAAGAGGCCGTAGAGCAAAGCTTTCTGCATGTTGCGCATGCCGATAACCCAAGCGGCAATACGGTTGATGCTGGCATCGAAGAAGTCAAGGCCGATGAATACCTTGTCGAGGGCATTACAGCGGACGAGCTCCGTTGCCAATTCCTTGAGTTCATCATCGAACTTGATAACATGGTCGCTGTCCCAGCGAACCGGACGGCTGACATGGAGGGCCAAACTGTCGTTAAAGAGCAGCATCGAGGAAATCTTATCGGAAACGACTTCTGTCGGATGATAATGACCCGTATCCAGGAGACACATAATGCCATTCTTCGCGGCGTAATTCATATAAAATTCATGAGAGCCTACGGTGTACGACTCAACGCCGATGCCGAAAACTTTTCCTTCTACCGCGTCGGCGATGTTCTTACGGTCATATTTGACGGAAAGGATTTCATCAAGAGATTCTTTGAGGTGCTGACGAGGTCCCAAGCGGTCAGCCGGCACATCCTTTGTCCCATCAGGGATCCAGATGTCATCAAGAGCCGTGATGCCGAGTTCTTCACCAAAGTAGTTGGCAATCTTCCGGCAAGCTTTGCCATGAGCAATCCAGAAATCGCGAATATCCTTATCCGGGCTGGAAAGGGTCATGTTGTTTTTAACATTCCGGTGGCTGAAGAAGGTCGGGTTGAAATCAAGGCCGATCCCCTCTTCTTTTGCAAAGTCAACCCAAGCCTTGAAATGTTTCGGTTCGAGCTGATCACGGTCAATATTTTCATCGGTGATCCGGTACGAAGCATGCAGGTTCAGTTTGTGCTTCGCCGGAATCAGAGAATAAGCCTTTTTGATATCCTGCATGAGTTCTTCCGGATTGCGTGCACGGCCCGGATAATTACCCGTCGCCGCAATGCCGCCGGTCAGTGCGTCCGAATCAAATCCTAAGACATCGTCGCCCTGCCAACAATGCATGGAAATACGTACATCTTGCAGTTTCTTTAAGGCATTTTCTACATCCACACCAATAGCTGCATAAGTTTCTTTTGCTTCTTCAAATCTCGACATGATGAAAACCTCCTATAAATCCTGTAACTTTGAGGTGACGTACATCACCTGATATATAATATTTATAAATTCCAACAGGTTAATCATCCCGCCGGGGAGACGGGAATTACTCGAATGGAGTTTCGATGCGCTTCACATCGAAGGACTTGGCTACGACCCGGCGCGCTTCCTTTAGATCTTCAAAGACCTTAGCACGCAGCATCTGAGCCATGATATTGCCGATAGCCGTGGCTTCTACCGGCCCGGCATAAACCGTTTTTCCCGTCGCCTCTGCCAGCATCCGATTCAAGAATTTATCCTGACAGCCGCCGCCGACGACATGAATCGTATCGTACGTACGGCCCGTGACTTCCTCGATTTCGGCGACGGTCTTGGCATAGCAGTTTGCCAAACTCCGGTAGACACAATACAAGAGCTCACATTCCGTTTCCGGTTTTTCCTGATTCGTTCTTTCGCAATAATCCTGCAGTGCTTTTATCATACTGTCCGGAGCGAGGAAAGCGCTGTCATTGACATCAACGGCAGACGTGAAATAGCGGCCGATATGGGCGAGTTCGTAAAGTTCGTCAAAGGTGTACGGATGCTTAAACTCGCGGCGCAGATTCTGCATCATCCACATCCCCATAATGTTCTTGAGGTAGCGATATCGGTAATGGTATCCGCCTTCATTCGTGAAATTATGTATGCGGCTCATTTCGGTACAGTCCGGAATCAGGCGTTCAATTCCCATGAGCGACCAGGTTCCCGAACTCAGATAAATGCTGTCATCCGAATTCGTCGGGACTGCCATGACGGCCGAACCTGTATCGTGGGTGGCCGGAAGGACGACATCGGTCGTGAAGCCGACGCATGCTTCCATTTCTTTTGAAAGAGGTCCAACCAGCGTCTTTGGCATATGGATGGCACCAAAAATTTTTGTCGGCAGGCCCAACATGTTGAGAAGTTCAAAATCCCAATCCTGTGTTTTTGTGTTAATTAGTTGTGATGTTGTTGAATTGGTGTATTCATTCATAGCAATTCCCGTCAATCGATAATTAAGATATTCCGGAATCATCAGGAAACGCTCCGCCTTATCCAGTACTTCCGGTGTTTCTTTTTTGATCGCCATTAAGTGATAGATGGTGTTAATCATCATTTTCTGAATGCCATTGCGACTGTAAAGATCCGCTTCGGAAATCGTCTTATAAACTTCCTCATCCATCCCTTTTGTGCGTCCGTCGCGATAGGCAACCGTATCGCCGATGACATGGCCGTTCTTATCGAGGAGAACAAAATCAACCCCCCAGGTATCAATGCCGACACTCTCGGGGATGCGGTCAAGTTCTTTGCATTTTTTAAGCCCTTCAACGACCTCGTGAAAGAGATGCTCAAGATCCCAACAAAGATGGTCATGCTGTTTTACCAGCTTGTTCTCGAATCGGTAAATTTCCTCAATGCGAATCCTGCCTTTATCAACCCAGCCAAGGATATGCCGACCGCTCGAAGCGCCGATATCCACTGCCAAATAATACTTTATTTCTGACATACGCCCATTTCCTTTCCCATCAATAAACCACTTTCATTTTTCTTGTTTTTCTTTATTGTTCTTCGTTTACTTGGTTTTTACAATAACTATACTACATTTAAACTATGCAAAAGTCAACATTATTTCTTTTTTCATATGTTTTTATTTTTGTTATGCATTAAAAGCAAGACATAAAGCTCTTTCAATAATATTCTTTATATATTAATAGCGGATTTCCAAAAAAATGGTCTGGTTTCAACAAGAAAGATGACGTTGATAGGATCGCTCCCCCAACATCGGGCAACGTTTTCAGTCCCCAAAAACGATGGAGAAAAAAGGCTTTATATAGCATGTAAGAAATCCCCCCTGCCCATTCGCCCGGAACGATACAACGCAAAAAACCTCCGAAAGTTAGATTTTTATAATTCTAACTTTCGGAGGTTCTTTAGACTTATCGGTTCCTGAAGTTTTTTATATCGTCATCAAAAGCAGACGCCGGCCTGAAGAATCACATTGGGATAGTAGGAAAATTCGCCGGTCCGTACGGCAAATTTGACGTGTGCCGATGCTTTCTTCAGTTCCACATGGGGAATAAAGTCTTCTTCGGCACTTTTAAGGTATCCCGCAGGTGTGCCAAGATTTCAGGATTCGTTTCTTTGATTTCTTCGGCGAGCGTATATTTTTCGACGACGATTTCATCCATAATGGCGTCGAATACTTGACGGAAGGTCGGTACGCCGCCGACGACGGCCAGATCAATGATGGGGATGCCGACGGGAATGGGCATACCGGCATCACAGAGGAGAAACGCGGCTCGCCGTGTTGAATCTGGCCAACAAGCTCGGTTATCGCGGCACGACGAGCAAAAAGGCCGCTGCCCCTCAAGGGGTCATCAATTTTTTAATCTACCGTAAATCCGGCAGTATCATCACCAGTACCCAATTTTTCACCCGCCTCGTCGTAGCCGTCGAAAAAGCGGCCCGGGCCCACCACTACACCTTGACCATCACCTATTGCGACGGCCAGGATCAACTGGCATCGTGCATTGCCGAAGCGGCGGCTGCGCAGTCGTCGGGCATCGTCATGCTGGGTACGGAAATGGAACATGATGACCTTCCCATCGTCTCAAATGCACCGCTTCCCATCGTCGTCCTCGACAATGAATTGACGGCCTCGCCCCTCGACATGGTATCCATCCATAATCTGGACGGCGTATGGCAGGCCGTTCACTACCTTCATGACCAAGGGCTGAAAGATATCGGCTACCTGCGCAGCTCAGTCCCGATCACGAATTTTGAAATGCGCTACCTGGGGTATACCTACGCCATGAATCAGTTCCACCAAAAGATAGACGCCTCCAAGGTCTATGAGCTGTCGCCGTCCCTCGAAGCGGCTCAACAGGATATGAATGCCGTTTTAGAACGAGGCGGAGCCCTTCCCGAGGCCTTTATCGCTGACAATGACCTCATCGCTTTAGGGGCGATGAGAGCCCTACAGCAGCGAGGACTGCGCATCCCGGAAGACATTGCCATCATCGGCTTCGACAATATCCCCTTAGCCGAATATGCGCAGCCGCCCTTGAGTTCCATCGAAGTCCCTTGTGAAAACCTGGGTAAATCAGCCGTTGAAACCCTCCGCTGGCGCATTCGCAATCCGAAGTCGACACCGCGCAACATAGCCACGGGGACCGAACTGATTGCCCGAGAAAGCGTCCCTCAAAAAGCGTCGTCAGAAACAGTGCATGAATAACAAAAATCCTCCATATAAGAAAGAGGCTCGTCCCATCCTCATGGTGCCGAGCCTCTTTTTTTACGTTGTAGAAGTGGCTTCGCCTTACGTAACTCCTATCATGCCTTACGAAGCTTCTTTCGCCAAGGCCACGGGACTTTCGTTTTGATCCTCTAACGACAGACGGGCCAACCGTTCGATAAAGAACAGGCGGCGGTTGAAGAAATTGACGAGTCGTCCGACGGTCATGGCCGAAACGATGGTGCCTACGCCGAGGACAACCAGGGTCTTATCCCCGCCGAAAAAGAGAGACAAGAGGAAGGCCATGGTAACCATGGTCGAATCGAAGGCGACTTTGGCTGTACCCATACGGATCTTTCCTACCTGAGCCATAGCTTTTACGATGCCGTCGCCGGGGACCATGAGGACCTGCGAAGCCACTTCCAGACAGAGCCCGAAAGCCAGGACGGCGCAGCCCACGAGAAGGATGGCCAGGGCCACGGGCCAGGAATGGCCCTGCAACCCCGATAAGAAGGGCATGTACAGATCGAGGGCAACGCTAAAAATAACATTAATCCCCATCTGCAGGCCCTCGATGGGACGGAACTGCCGCCGAAGCAGAGCGATTTGAGCCAGGATAAACAGGATATTCATAAAAAAGGTCAATTGACCGAAGGTCCATTTCGAGTACAGGCTGATGACGATGGGCACACTCGAGATGGCTGACGTCCCCAAGCCGGCCACAGTGATGAGGTCGATGCCCAAGGCATTGATTAAAATACTTAGGATAAATACGGGAATCCGAATCCCTTTATAGTGCATATGACGCAAAATTACTCTCCCCATTTCTTTTGATTTTCAATGATTTTCCGAAAGGTTTCCATAAACCGCTGCTGCTCTTCCGTATCAATGCCCTGCCACATGAAGTCGTCGAGACCGTAGATGATTTCGCGGATACGCTTGGCCTTTTCCCATCCCTTTTCGGTCAGAAAAATAGACACGCCGCGCTGGTCATCGGGACTGCTTTCTTTGCGGATGAGCTCCAGTTTTTCCATCCGCTTCAAGAGGCTCGTCACCGTCGACTTATCAATGATGCATTCCTGGCCGATTTCTTTTTGGCCGGCTCCATCGTGGAACCATAGGTATTCTAAGATTTTAGGCTGGCCGGGCATGAGGCCTTCTTGTTTGATACAGCGGCCGATTTCCCGAGTCGAGCGGTTAAATCCGATTAATAATAAAATATGCAGGGCTTCTAAGTCCATGTCGTCGTCTCCCTTGTTAGTTTTAATTCAAACTATTTAGTTGCAATGCAAACTACTTTCTTATTATAATCCATGTATCCAAAAAGTCAATAGCCTCCAGATATCAATAATAGAAAATTGATAAAAAAATAAGCACGACGGCTGTCATAGACCATCGTGCCTCTTATTAATCATGGGAATTAGGCGGGTACGGATACAAAATGACTTCTCCGTCGAGGTATTCGGCTAAAAAGATATCCCGCGGCTCATAGCCCTGACGGGTCAATTCCTCCGTGAGCCATTCCGAATCCTTGTCGATCAGCACCAAGACATCCGTATTGATCTGACCGTCGGCAATGATGGGAAAGCGGATGTTGTCTTCCCCCATTTGAACGACCGTCAGCTGACCGTTTTGCTCGAGGACAGCCCGCTTGACATCCTGGATGCGCTGGACGCCCATAGCCCTCAGCTTCATCTGAAGCTCAAAGGCCTGAATGCCCGAACGCAGGCAGGTTTCGGTCTGCAGTTCCCCCTGCTCGATGAGGATGACCGGCCTTCCGTCGACGAGGACGCGAATGATGCGGCTGACGGATTTTAAGTATTTCAAGGTCATGACCAAAATCGTCCAAACGACCATGATCATGAGGAACTGAAAAATACTGATCGTGTCGTTATAAATGACGCCGCCGATAATACCGCCGAGGACGTAATTCTGTATCTGATCCAGAGCCGACGTCGGCGCCAGATTACGCTTGCCCAAGAGATTGATCTGTAAAATAAGGGCCAACAGTCCCAAGCCCAGTTTAGCAAAAATCATAGAATACGGAAACATGGCCCCTCCTAGTGCGGAACGTCGACGAGTTTGACGTCTTTTTGAATTAAATAGACCCGGTTGATGCGGTACGCCGTATAACTGCTGTTAAAATCGATACGATAGTAATCGTCACGGATCTTAATCAGCATCCCGTCCTGCAGGCGCAGGGAATTAACGGCAATATCCGCCTCCGATAAGGTCATATTGTCGCTGAAGGTATCGAGAAACTGCATCATCCGCGACGTATTTTCCCTCGTTTCCCGCTGGCGGCTGTAACTGTCCCAATTGGAACCGATTAAGAATAAGCCGATCAGAAGCAGGATAATGCTCAAATCACGGTACTTCGACTGCAGTCGGTTGCGCATATATTTGGCAGTGATGATGACCAGGGCCACTAAAATAAAGAAAATCAGGCCATATTGAAACAAGTAGCTGACTTGGGCCTGGCTTTCCAGATAAGCATAGGTATAAAACTGCAAGAAGGCTCCCCCTTTCCCTTTGTTTTTCTATTGTAGCAAATCTTTTGCAAAAAAATCAACTGAAAAGACCGTCGCCGACAATCATCGACTGACAAAAAAACAGCCTGCCGTCACAGACAGCAGGCTGTTTCCCTCATAGCATATAAAGGCTGACGATGAGTTCCCTTCCGGAACGCATCTGCATGAAAGGGTACAGGTCTATCCTTTTAAACAGATATAGCATCGACAGCGATGAATCAGTTATTGGCAGCCGGCAATTCACTGGTGCAGTGCGGGCAGCGCGTGGCATCGTCAGCGATAGGCTGGCGGCAGAAGGGGCACAGGCGCGGATCCGCAACCGGTGCCGGTTTGGGCATCAAGCGGTTGAGCTGCTTGATAACGATAAAAATAGCGAAGGCAATAATTAAAAATTCAAGAATCGTATTGAGGAAAGAGCCGTAAGCAATGACGGGGATCCCGGCGGCTTTGGCATCGGCCAAAGTTTCTACCTTTTCACCGTTCATGCTCAAAGGAATAAAGAAATCAGAAAAATCGATTCCGCCGAGGAGCACACCGATTGGCGGCATGATGACGTTGTTGACAAGAGACGTAACGATCTTGCCAAAAGCACCGCCGACAACGACACCGACTGCCATATCAAGGACATTCCCCCGCATGGCGAATTCTTTAAATTCTTTAATAAAACCCATGCTATCCACTCCTATTCAAAATATAATGATGAGATATTGGTACATCTATTCTATCACTACTTCTCAAAAAGTGCAAAAGGTTTTGGATAAATTTAGTGCAAATTATTTTCAATGCTGCAACGAAATTACAAAAAATCGTTAACGGATGCCGGCCAGCTTCGCCGGGTCCATGGCCTTGTCGAAGTCTTCGGCCGTAACCCAGCCCAGTTTTAAGGCTGATTCTTTGAGCGTCAGTCCTTCTTTCGCCGCTGTTTTGGCAATGGTGCAGGCCTTGTCATAGCCGACTAAGGGTACAAGGCCTGTGACTAAGATCAGGGAATTGTAAAGGTTGGTCTCAATCCGTTCCTCATTGGGCTCGATACCGATGATGCAGTGTTTGCGCAGGGATTCCATGCTGTCCGACAACAAGCGGATCGACTGGATAAGGTTGTAGGCAATGACCGGCATGAAGATGTTCAGTTCAAAATTGCCCTGGCTGGCGGCGATCCCCATGGTCGCATCGTTGCCCATGACCTGTACGGCGACCATGGTGACGGCTTCGCACTGCGTCGGATTGACCTTGCTGGGCATGATGGAGCTGCCCGGTTCATTTTCGGGAATGCGGATTTCGCCGATGCCGCAGCGCGGTCCCGATGACAGCCAGCGGATATCGTTGGCGATTTTCATGAGGTCGCATGCGAGCCCTTTGAGCATGCCGTGGACGGCAACCAGCTCATCCTTACTGGTCAAGGACTGGAATTTATTCGGTGCCGTACGGAAGGTCGTCCCCGTCAGTTCGCTGACGATTTCGGCAAAGCGGCGGTCATAGCCTTTCGGACAGTTGATGCCCGTACCGACAGCCGTGCCGCCCATAGCCAAATCACGGAGAAAATCGACGCCGCAGCGAAGCATTTCCTTATTGCGTTCAATCATCCGGGCCCAGCCGCTGAATTCCTGGCCCAAGGTCAAAGGCGTCGCATCCTGCAGGTGCGTGCGGCCGATTTTTACGATATCCTTAAAGGCTTCCTGCTTATCATGCAGGGCTTTATAGAGGGCATCCATAGCCGGAAACAGCTGCTGTTCAAGGAGCAGCACTCCCACCATGTGAAGACCCGTCGGAAAGGTATCATTCGAGCTCTGTGAATGGTTGACGTCGTCGTTGGGATGGACGCGCTGTTCCTTACCCGCTTCTTTGAGGATCGCCGCGGCACGATTCGCTACGACTTCGTTGACGTTCATATTGAACTGGGTCCCGCTGCCGGTCATCCACACGGCCAAGGGAAAATTGCCGTCGAGTTTCCCTTCTAAAATTTCATCGCAGGCTTTGGCAATGGCATCGGCCTTATCGGCATCGACGACGCCCAGTTCCTTATTGGTCAGCGCTGCCGCTTTTTTCAAATAGGCAAAGACCGTGACCATTTCGGCAGGGATCTTTTCGGTGCCGATTTTAAAGTTTTCAAAGCTCCGCTGGGTCTGAGCGCCCCATAACTTATCTGCCGGGACCTTGATCTCTCCCATCGAGTCTCTTTCAATGCGGTATTCCATAATATCCTCCTTTAAATTCCCATGGCAGACGGATAAAAAATACGACCATCCATCGTTTTTATGTCGGCCGCCATGAGCGGTCTGAATTCCATTTGGGCGATGATATCCCGTTCAATATCGATGCCCGGCGCCACTTCCGTCAGCATCAGGCCAGACGCAGTCAAGCGGAATACGGCCCGCTCGGTCACGACCAGGACGTCTTGATTCCGCGCCGCAGCATACGTCCCGGAAAAGGTAATCTGTTCGACAGTCTTCTTGAATTTTTTATGCATCCCTTCATGGTCGATGATTAATTTTCCGTCTTCACAGTGTTCCCGCAGGCGACCGGCCGTAAAGGTCCCCATGAGAATCAACTTTTTCGTATGCTGGGCAAGGTCGATGAAACCGCCGGGACCGGTGATGCGGCCGTTGAACTTCGATACATTGACATTCCCTGAGCCGTCGATTTCGGCCAGCCCTAAAGCGCAGATATCAAGACCGCCGCCATGGCAGATATCAATCATATCAGCCATCTTCAGCTCGGCTTCGGCATTGATGGCCGCGCCCATGTCAAGGCCCGATAAAGGAATGCCGCCGATGATGCCCGAATCAGAGGCCAAGGTCAAGGTCGGGCCGAACCCTTCTTCGGCAGCAACGGCTCCGATGATTTCAGGAATGCCGATGCCAAGGTTCATGACGTCGCCCTTTTTCAGTTCCATCGCGGCCCTACGGGCACAAATCTTACGGTTATCCAAGGGATGAGGCGGCAGAGATTGGACGGTCACCCGTCTTTCACCACTCAGTTCGGGCCGATAGCCCCTGGCCGCAAAGCTTTGGACGTGATACTTCGGACGGGGCACGACGATGTAGTCGACGAGAAAATGAGGAATCTTCACCAATCGCGAATCGAGGTGGCCCCGGGGTACGACATCTTCGACTTGGACGACGACAATGCCTTTTGACTGATGCGTCGCCGCAGCGACTTCAAACTGTTCGCCGATCATCGCTTCCCGTTCGAGGGAAATATTGCCGTCTTCATCGGCTAAAGAGCCGCGAATGAAGCAGACATCGATGGGAAAGGTCGGATAATAGAGGTACTCTTCGCCGTCGATGTGAACCAATCTGACGATATCCTTTCCTTCGGCCATCGTCTTATCATTGGCCTTGCCGCCGTCGAGGCGCGGATCGGCCAAGGTATGGAGACCAATGTCGGTCCACACGCCTTTTCTCCCGGAAGCCAGCGCTCGATACAGGCCCAGCAGCGCCCCGGCCGGTACGGTATAGGCCAAGCATTCATTCGCTGCCGCCTTGTCAGCTAATTTTTTATCCATGCCGAAGTGACTGGTAATGATGGTTCCCAAGAGACCGTCGGCAGCCAATCGGTCGCCGCCGCGAACGCCGCCGTCGCCTGTACCGGCAATCTTGACTAAGGTCAGATTCTGCGGGCAGCTTTCTTCAGCATACCGGTCCTGGAGGGCTTTGAACAAGCCATCCGGCGTGCCAAAGCCGGCGTGGCCGCTGACAGCCAAGGTCATATCGTCATCGACCAGTCGGGCTGCTTCATACGGTGTGATAAATTGTACCATCGTTTCCCCTCCTCCTGTCCGATCTACAGTTCCTTCTCTTGCTAGAAAGAAAGCCCCTTTACCATAAAGGGGCTTTTTAAACCGTAAGGAATTACGGCAAGTGTTTCAATCCTTTAGCACCGATATCGCGGCGGACTTGCTGACCGTCAAAGTGGATTTTATCCACCTGTTCATAAGCCTTTTCAATGGCACTTTTAAGGTCCGGTGCCACAGCCGTTACGCCGAGAACGCGGCCGCCATGAGTCACATAGGCCCCATCCTGTTTGGCCGTTCCCGAATGGAAGACCATCGTATCGTCGCTGTCAATGCCGTCGAGGCCGCTGATGACATCGCCCTTGTGAGACGAAGCCGGATAGCCGGCCGAAGCCATGATGACGCAGCAGGCCGAGGCATCCTTCCAGTGAACCATATCAGAAGACAAGGTTCCCTTCGTGCAGGCATACATGATCTGCGCCAGATCTCCGTCGAGAAGGGGCAGGACAGCCTGGGTTTCCGGATCGCCGAAACGGCAGTTGAATTCAACGACTTTCGGGCCGTCTGCCGTAATCATGAGGCCGGCATAGAGGCAGCCCTGATAGGTAATGCCTTCGGCTTTGAGGCCGTCGATAACGGGCCGTAAGATCGTATCTTCGACGACTTTTTGGACAGCCGGCGTAAAGACCGGAGCCGGAGCATAAGCTCCCATGCCGCCCGTATTAGGGCCTTCATCGTTATCAAAGATCCGCTTATGATCCTGAGCCGAAATCATGGGCACAATCGTCTTTCCATCGACGAAAGCCAAAAGGCTTGCTTCTTCGCCGACCATGCATTCTTCGATGACGATGCGGCCGCCGGAAGCGCCGAAGATGTGATCTTCCATCATAGCGTTGACGGCGCTTATAGCTTCTTCTTCTGTCTGAGCCACGACGACGCCCTTGCCGGCAGCCAGTCCGTCGGCCTTGACGACGATGGGAGCGCCTTGTTCATGAATGTAAGCCTTGGCTGCATCGCCATCGGTAAAGGATTCATAGGCTGCCGTCGGAATCTGGTATTTCTTCATGAGATTCTTGGCAAAGACCTTCGATCCTTCCATCTGAGCCGCTGCTTTATTGGGACCGAAAACAGCCAACCCTTTGGCCTGCGCTACGTCAGCCAGCCCTTCCGTAAGGGGCACTTCCGGGCCGACGACGAGCATGTCGATACCTTCCGAGACGGCATAATCGGCAATGCCTTCGAGGTCGGACAAGGAAATATCGACGCATTTGGCAACGTCCGCCATAGCTGCACTGCCGGGAATGGCGTACAGGGCATCGACACTCGGGCTCTGAGCTAATTTCCAAGCCAGGGTATGTTCGCGGCCGCCGCCGCCGATGACTGCTACCTTCATTACTTTGCAGCTCCCTTCTCAACCTGTTCTGCCAGATACGCCGCAATGGCCGTATCGTAGACAGCCGTATGATGGAAAGCTTCCTGCGCCAATTCCAAACGGTATTCATCAGAAAAGGCCCCGTCTTTTTGGAGGATGGAAATGATTTCACCGTATTTGTCGGGATTGGTTACGATGGCGACGTATTTATTGTTCTTCGCCGAAGCACGTACCATGCAGGGACCGCCGATGTCGATGTTTTCAATGGCTTCGGCCAAGGTGACATTCGGTTTGGCAATGGTCTGCTGGAACGGATAGAGGTTGACGACGACCAAATCGATGGGCGTAATATCGTGGTCCTTCATGGCTTTGACGTGTTCCGGATTATCGCGAACAGCCAGGATGGCACCGTGAATTTTCGGATTAAGGGTCTTGACGCGGCCGTCCATCATTTCCGGAAAGCCTGTTACGTCCTGAACGGCAATGACCGGTACGCCTGCTTCTTTTAACGTACGCATGGTACCACCCGTCGAAATGATTTCAATGCCGAGAGCCGCCAAGGCCTTGCCCAGTTCGACGACGCCCGTTTTATCAGATACACTAATGAGTGCGCGTTTTACCTTCATGATAACCTTCCTCCTATTCCTGAGTTCCCATGACGACATTGCCGCGGACCGTCAATTTGTCGTCACAAAAGAGTGCCGCTGCCTTAATGTATGTCGGATGTTCCTTGGTGAGGATCCGAGCCGCCAGCGTATCTTCCGTGTCATCTTCATAAACCGGCACGGATGACTGCAGGATAATCGGACCGGCATCCATATCGGGCACGACGAAGTGAACCGTGCAGCCGGCAATCTTGACGCCGGCTTCGATGGCCTGACGCTGTGCGTGGAGACCGCGGAAGGACGGCAAGAGAGCCGGATGGATATTGAGCATCTTGTGTTCATAATGAGCGATGAAGTCGCTGCTCAAGAGACGCATGAAGCCGGCCAGGCAGATAAGGTCTGCTTCATAAGGAGCAATGGCTTCGAGGATATATGTTTCAAAAGCTTCTTTCGAATCAAAGGCCTTGCGGTCGGCTAAGATGACCGGTATCCCCCATTCGCGGGCCCGATCCATGACCGGTGCGCCGGGGATATCGCAGACCAAGGCCTTGATATCGGCCTTGATGGTACCGGCTTCGACGGCATCGTGGAGGGCAATGGCATTGGAGCCGCGTCCGGAGGCAAAAATGACCATCTTTTTCTTAGTCATGGAACACGCCTCCCCGCAGCGTAACGGGTACGTCTGAGTCTACGACTTTACCGATAACATAGGCTTTTTCATCGCGGTCAGCCAAATTCTTAAGGATACTGTCGGCGTCCTTTTCGTCGACGATCATGATCATGCCGATACCCATGTTAAAGGTACGGTACATTTCTTTCGCATCGACGCCGCCCCACTTCTGGAGGAGCGAGAAAATCGGCAGCTGCGGCCACGACGTGACGTCGATATCGACGCCGACGCCTTTTGGCAGGACGCGGGGAATATTTTCATAGAAACCGCCGCCGGTGATGTGGACCATGCCCTTGACGGTAAAGTTTTTGATGATCGGCAGGCACGGACGCGGATAGAGGCGGGTCGGCGTGAGCAGGCATTCGCCAATAGTCATGCCTAATTCATCGACGTACTGGTCGAGTTTCATCTGTTGGCGTTCAAAGACGATCTTACGGACCAGGGAGAACCCGTTAGAATGAACGCCCGTCGACGGCAGGCCGATGAGGACGTCGCCGGCCTTGATCGTTTCGCCGGTAATGACTTTGTCACGGTCGACGATGCCGACGCCAAAGCCGGCTAAATCGTAGTCGTCTTTGGCATAGAAGCCGGCCATTTCAGCCGTTTCACCGCCGAGGAGGGCGCAGCCCGATTCTTTGCAGGCATTAGCTACCCCTTTTACAATGGAGGCAACCTGGACCGGATCGAGCTTGCCGACGGCGATGTAGTCGAGGAAGAACAAGGGTTCCGCACCTTGAACGAGGACGTCATTGATGGACATGGCCACGCAGTCCTGACCGACCGTATCGTGCTTGTCCATCAGGATGGCCAGGCGCAGTTTCGTACCGACCCCGTCGGTACCGCTGACCAGGATCGGCTTTTTAATATCGCTGTCCATCAGCGAAAAGAGGCCGCCAAAACCGCCGAGGTCGCCGAGGACTTCCGGACGGTACGTAGCTTTTACAGAGTCTTTCATCAATTCGACGGCTTTATTGCCTGCGTCGATATCGACACCGGCATCGGCATAGGTCAATCCTTTATTTGTGTTCGAGAGCATATTTTTCTCCTTCCTCGTTCGTCTGCGGCGTATCCGTAGGATAATCATCGTTGAAGCAAGCTAAGCACATATCTTCCTGAGGAATGTGTTCAATAGCCCGGTTGAGGCCGTCGATGGAAATGAAGTGCAGCTTGTCGACGCCGATGTATTTTTGAATCTGTTCCTGGCTGAAAGTCGACGCAATGAGTTCCTTGCGGACCGACGTATCGATGCCGTAGAAGCAGGGATATTTGATAGGCGGTGCCGAAACGCACATATAGACTTCCTTGGCGCCGGCTTCCCGCAGGAGCTTACAGATGATGCCGCTCGTCGTGCCGCGGACGATGGAGTCGTCGACCATGACGATGCGCTTGCCCTTTACGACGGATTTAACGACGTTGAGTTTCATGCGGACAGCCAATTCACGCTGTTTCTGATTCGGCTTAATAAAGGTACGGCCCATGTAACGGTTCTTGATGAGACCATGTTTGAAAGGAATGCCCGAAGCCTGGGAGTAGCCGATGGCTGCCGTATTGCCGCTGTCGGGGACAGAGATGACGATATCGGCATCATACTGGGTTTCATTCCACATTTCACGACCCATATTCAGGCGGGCCTGATAGACGTCCTGACCGTCGATGACGCTGTCGGGACGGGCAAAATAAATGTATTCAAAAGAACAGACCTGCTTGCGCGGTGCCTTGGCAAAAATCGTCGATTTGACACCGTTTTCATTGATCTGAACGAATTCGCCGGGATGGACGTCGCGGACGAATTTAGCACCGATGGCGTCGAGGGCACACGTTTCCGAGGCCAAAACCCAGCCGCCTTCATCGGTACGACCGATGCACAACGGACGGAAACCGTAAGGGTCACGGACACCATAAAGGGTGTCTTTCGTCATGAGGACCAAAGAGTATGCACCTTGAATGCGATTCATGCTTTCCATGATGCGTTCTTCAATGGTGGATTTCTGGCTGCGGCTGATGAGGTTGACGATGATTTCACTATCCATAGTCGTCTGGAAAGCAGCGCCGCCGCGGTCGAGTTCTTCGCGGAGAGCCCGGGTATTGGTCAGGTTGCCGTTATGAGCCAGGGCCAACTGTCCCATCGGTGTATATACCGCCAAGGGCTGGATATTGCGCGGGTTATTGGAACCGGTCGTCGAGTAGCGGACGTGGCCGATCCCGACAGGACCCCCTTCTTCTTCCGGTACGCCGTCGGCAAAGACCGTGCTGATGAGCCCCATACCGCGGTAGGTATGAATATCCTGGCCGTCGGTCAAAGCGATGCCGCCGCTTTCCTGGCCGCGGTGCTGCAGGGCAAAGAGCCCCCAATATACGTAGCGGGGAATATCGAGGTGTTTATCAAAAATCCCTAAGACGCCACATTCTTCATGCTGCTTATCCCAAATCGGATCGTAAAACATGAATTAAACCTCCTGTTATTGAGAAAAATAGGACGCAATCCCCTTACAGGGCTTTTACGTCTTCTTGTAATTTCTGGTTCTTAGCCATGACTTCATTGGCCATGTTTTCGCGATAAGCCTTGTACTTCTTCGCTAATTCGGCATCGCTGACAGCGCCGATCTGAACAGCCAAAAGGGCCGCATTCTTGGCGCCGTTAATGGCGACAGTGGCAACGGGAATTCCCGACGGCATCTGAACGATGGCCAAGAGGGCATCCATGCCCTGCAAACTGCCGCTTTCCAAAGGAACGCCGATGACCGGCAGCGTCGTGTAGCTGGCAACGACACCGGGCAAATGAGCTGCCATGCCGGCGCCGACGACAAAAGCCCCGATACCGCGTTCTTCAGCTGTCGTGACGAATTCACGAACCGCTGCCGGTGTCCGATGGGCCGATGCCAATAAGACTTCATAGTCTACCCCAAATTCTTTAAAAATAGCTACTGCTTTTTTCATAACGGGAAAATCAGAGTCGCTTCCCATAATTAAAGCTACCTTCATCAGAGACCCCTCCTTAGGAATAACAAAACCCAAAAGTGACAGAAATCACCTTTGGGCTTTCAGTTAGATACACGGAGACTGTTTACAAACGGCATAAAAACCTGTCCATAAACATTTTGTCATAGTGCGTCTCCTTATTGATTAAAATATTTATCAAACACACTTTGATTCTATCAAAAACACACCTGCCTGTCAATGAAAAACCGCCTTTCTATGGCAAGGGTTGATTGTATAATGAATTCGGACATATAAAAAGAGAC
>UMFV01010504.1_pt1 | contig 67509 bp, 58 predicted proteins | sample 1965101 | NCBI WGS metagenome assembly UMFV01 (sample SAMEA4836055, study PRJEB28245) | human gut metagenome | biome: gut microbiome; material: fecal sample | place: Denmark | collected 2008 | reverse complement strand
TAAAAGGAGTCCAATTATCTCCGGGGATTTTGGTACGCTGACTTCTTTAATATCTGGATTATTAAAATCAAATAAATTTGTTTCAGTCCCCCATGGTACAAACTCCTTTTTCTAAAAGGAGCCTATGTAACTCCGGGGATTTTGGTACGCTGACAACTTAAAATCAAAATAATTAAATGATTTCATTGTAGGTTTCAGTCCCCTTACGGGGATTTTGGTACACTGACTAATTGAAAAGTCATCTATCAAGAAAGACGAGTTCGGAGTTTCAGTCCCCTTACGGGGATTTTGGTACGCTGACCCAAATGAAGAATCGATAAAGAAATCTCTAGCACGTTTCAGTCCCCTTACGGGGATTTTGGTACGCTGACTCTGTCTCCCAGTACCCGCTCCCAGACTGGGCTCACAGGCGATTTTTTCAAACCTCCGGCTTTTTTCGCCTTTTGGGCTGACCCGGGTGAAAAATAAAAAGCAGGCAGTGTCGTTTATCCGCTTGGTTACGCCATTTATCGCAGTTTTGAAAATTTTCAAACCTACGGTTTTTTTGGCCCTAAAATAGGTTTTCCAAAGGTCAGTCGTACTTTGACTTATCTCAAGTATACGTTTTTCGACTTTTGTTGTCAAACCCTTCTCGGCGAAAAGGGATTATCTCGAAGATCTCTATAGAGGCCCTTAATCATGCGCCGGAAGCCTTTTGGGATTTTAGCCGTATTATACGTCTTCCTAAACCGGCCTTCTGACTCGGATTCCTAACCTATCCCGTCTTTAAGGAAAGAGATTTGTTTCAATCCATATCCTGAAGGAGGTACAACGGCAACGGGTTTCATGCTTCGTTTTTTTCTTACGAAGCAAGTAATCCCCCACAACCAACATAAAGCAGCCTGCGCCTCCGCCTGCAACACGGGTGCCTCACGGATCGGCTATAAGCCTTTATGGCTAAAAGACGGCAAGAGATCCGGTCATCGCCACAGCTCCCCCACCCCTGTGTTCGGCTTCAGGGGGCCCTGTCAGATACGTCATTCTTGATCGTAAAACACCATCATCCATACGACAAAAGCCCGCTCTTATCACGAGAAGGGGCTTTGCGGCAAAGATATGGCGATTATAAATGGGAAATGACGTCTGCTTCTTTTTTCGATTGGAAATGCCATGCAGCGGGCTTTGCGTCCGGCGACGCATAGCCGATCTGCATGAAGGCGACGACTTCGGCATCCTTCATTTCGGGAAATAATTTTTTCTGCTCTTCCGTATCGAAGTCGCTGACCCAGGCAGCGCCGAGGCCCAGGTTTTCAGCGGCCAGCCAGACCTGCATAGCGGCAATACCGGCATCGACGACGCCGTGGTTCCGGCCGTCACTCTGTCGGACCCAGGCTTCGCCCGGTACATAACCGATGGCGATGGACAAGGGCGCCTGAAAGTGGTATTTCGTAATGGCCTTGATCTGTTCGAGTCTCTCTTTCGATTCGATGACCCAAGCCCGGATAGGCTGGCGATTTATGGCACTCGGTGCCAGCAAGATGGCTTCCTTCAGCTTTTCAACGAGGTTCGGTTCTACTTTTTTATCCAAAAATTTGCGGACCGAATAACGATCCTTCATCAATTGTTCAAATTCCATGGTAAATTCCTCCTTTGCTCCTCCCCGCTATCGGGTTATCCTCATTATACTTAAAGGTATAAAATTTACAAGTACGCACATTTTGGGTACCTGGAAAATAACTTCCATGACAAAAGCCGACACCAGACATCCCGGATAGATGACGGTATCGGCTTTTCTCATGCAAGATTCAGTTTTCAGCCCCCGATGGATTTCCTCCTTTTCCTAAAAAAGGAGCCTATGTAACTCCGGGGATTTTGGTACGCTGACGTGCTTCATGGAAAACGCAACCAATAGGCGCATTTGGGTTTCAGTCCCCCATGGTACAAACTCCTTTTTCTAAAAGGAGTCTATGTAACTCCGGGGATTTTGGTACGCTGACTGACCGTTGAAAATCAAAGACAATAGCTCATTAGCTTTTTCAGTCCCCTTACGGGGATTTTGGTACGCTGACTCTATCTCTCAGTACCCGCTCCCAGCCTGGGCTCACAGGCGATTTTTTCAAACCTCCGGCTTTTTTCGCCTTTTTCTCTGACCCGGGTGAAAAATAAAATTGAGGCAGTGTCGATTATCCGCTTGGTTATGCCGTTTTTCGCAGTTTTGAAAATTTTCAAACCTACGGGGTTTTTGGCCCTGAAAACGATTTTCCAAAGGTCAGTCGTACTTTGACTTATCTCAAGTATACGTTTTTCGTCTTTTCTTGTCAAACCCGTCCCACATCAACGTCGAATCGTCTCTGGAAGGGCCTGTAATCGACTGTAAGAGCTCTTTTTGCGTCTTCGTCGTTTTTCGGTACCGTGCCGCGAACCGTCATCGAAATGGTGTGAACATTCCGTCCGGACTCCGAGGGAGGCCGATAGGATAAGGGCTTAGGATGACCGCCATACGCCAAAAAGCTGCCTCGCTATGAGACAGCTTTGCTAAGATAAGCGAATCTTATTCTCTATTTATCTTCGTAGACCCGGACGCGCAAGGTCAAGCCCAAGTCGTCACAGATGGCCCGGCATTTTTTGATTTCTTCACTGTCTTCGACCTTATCGACGACGGTGAGGACGACGTTTTTCACGTACTGTTTGCAGCTGACGGCAAAGTTCAGCATGGCATCGAAGGACGGCAGGCCGAATTTACTCCGCGTCAGTTCGAGATACCGTTCTTTGTTGGACGCATTCATGCTGATGGAGATGGTATCGAGGATGCCGCCGCCAAAGTCCGGTGCCGTCGGCCGGCCGTAGTCCAAATCAGACAGGCCGTTGGTGTTGAGCCGCGTCTTGACCGTCGGATGCTTTTCTTTGACGTACGAGAGGAGCGCTTTTAAATCTTCCAAGCGTTCCGTCGGTTCACCGAACCCACAGAAGACGACTTCGTTGATATGGTCCCAAGGGGCCCCGTCCAGTTCTTTTTTGACTTCGTCGACGGTCGGTTCTTGTTTCAGCCACAGCGTTTCATCTTCAGCCATCTTCTTCATCGAGCGCAGGCAGAAGGTACACGAACAGGTGCAGCGATTGGTCAAATTGACGTACATGCTCCACTGATTTTCTTTCTTTAACTTTAAGCCGTCTTTTAAATCGACGTATTGGCCTTGGCCAACTACGGTATACACGATCATGATTCCATCCCCTTTTATTGTAATGTCGTCAAATATTCTTCAAAAGCAAGGCCGGCGTTGTGCGGAAGGTCGAGGGTCTCCGTATATTCCATGACCTTGCAGATGAAGTCGGCCGCCTTCTGTACGGCTTCTTCAAGGCCTTCACCGCGAACGACCGACGCCGAGACGATGGCCGTAAAGACGTCGCCCGTCCCGCTGCGGTCGCTGCCGATTTTCTTCGTCTTGACCCACGACGTCCTGCCGTGGTCGTAAATAAAGTTTCCAATGTACGAACCGCGGTGGATCCCGGTCAGGACGACGCCTTGCGGTCCCTTGTCGGCCAGGGCCTTGGCCATATCGGAAAAGTCCTCGTCAGACAGGTCGCACGACGGCCGGTAAGGCCTTCCCAAGAGCTCACAGGCTTCGGTCAGGTTCGGCGTCAGGACGTCGGCATCGGCCAACAGGCGCCGCATGTCGTCGCACATTTCCTGGGTATAAGAAGAATAGATGCGGCCATTGTCTCCCATGACGGGGTCAACGATGACCTTCGTATCCGGTCCTTTGAAGTCGCGGAGAAAATCGAGGACCATGTCGATTTGGCGGACCGAGCCGAGAAAGCCCGTGCTGATGCCGTCGAAGGTCAGCTTATTTTTCTTCCAACTGTCGATATACGGCGTCATATGGTCCGTATAGTCGTCGAGGTAGTAATCGTGAAAGCCGGTATGAACAGAGAGAATCGCCGTCGGCAGGATACAGCCTTGTACCTTTAAGGCCGACACGATGGGCAGGGCCACGGCGATGCTGCAGCGGCCGTAGCCGGTTACGTCATTGACCAGGGCCAACTTTTTTTGATGCATAGAGGATCATTCCTTATCTTTTCAGGTTGTAACCATAACCACGGAACGGGACTCTCATGAAACAAGCAGCGATGGCATAGGCAGCAGCCATGTTGATGACCCCTTCGCCGATGAGGCCGGGCACCATGGTAAGGCCGGCTTCGAAGCTGCCGTAGAGGAGACCGCCGGCTGCCGTATAGGAAACGACCATCCAGACGGCCGATAAGAGGAAGCCCAAAAAGACCTTGAGGGACGTCAGCTTCCACGGCTCCTTATCGGGACGGACGACCCAAAAGACGGCTTCGACCATGACGAATTTAATGATCAGGGTCGGCACGATCCAAATGGGAAATCCGCCGATAAGGTCCGACAAGGCCGAACCGATGGAAGCTGCAGCCGCCGCCTGACGGCGTGAACTGAACAGGACAGACGCAAAGATGACGGCATCGCCGAGATGGGCATAGCCCAAGGGAATGGGGATGCGCGGTACGAAAGTCAGGATAAAGACCAGGGCCGTTAAGACGGCAGCATAACAGAGATTGGCAGCCGAAAAGACCGCTGCCTTTTGTTCCATAGATGATGAATGCATGTGAAATCCTCCTCACGGGTACAGAATTCACACATTGGCCAATGTATGGTTATGATTAATCTGTACTCTATTTTAGAGTATATTCCCTCTTCTGTAAATGGGACAGATTTGTTTTTTTCTGTACACCTTCTTCACGGATCCCTCCTAAAAGGCCCGGAACGACAGAAAAGATCCCGTCGTGGGAGCTCTTCTCGTCTATTTCGTTTCTAAATAGGTCCAGCCTTCTTCCTGGCGGACTTTCTGTTCTTTCATGAGATGGCCCAAGGCCCGTTTAAATGCAGCCTTGCTGAGGCCGAATTTGGCCTTGATGACGGCCGGTGCCGTCTTGTCGCCGTAGGGCATCTTGCCCTTGCGCTGTTCGAGGAACTGCAAAATCTTCTCGGCATCGGGGTTGATGGCATTTTCTTTCGTCTGGCGCAGGGAAATGTTGATGCGCCCGTCTTCGCGCAGGAAGGTAATGCGTCCCTTGATCATCTGTCCGATGAGGATGGGACCGTTGAATTCACTGCGGTGCAAAAAGGCGATCCACCGTTCGCGGGTCATGAGGTAGGCCCCTTGGTCGGTCATGTTGTAGATGGCCCCTTCGACCCAGTCGCCGACTTTGGCGTCCGTCGCCGCTCTCGACGCCCGGCGCATTTCATCTTCGACTTCCATCGACACGGCCAGGCGGTGGGACTTGTCTTCATAGAGCTTGACCCAGACGTATTCCCCTTCTTTGGGGCGGCCTTTCATTTCGGCAAAGGGCATGAAGATGCCTCGTTCGGTGCCGACGTCGACGAAGGCGCCGAAGCGCGTCGTATTGATGACCGGCGCATAACCGATCTGACCGATTTTAATCTTCGGCAGGCGCATGGAAGCCGTAAGGCGGCCCGACGGGTCGTGGTACAGAAAGACCGTCACGGCATCGCCGATATGGACCTCTTCGGTTTGCTGATTGATATGGAGGAGGATGTCGTCGTTGGTATTGCCCGTGCCGCCGTCCAAAAAGGCCCCCATTTCGCTTTGGCGCAAAACTTCCAGGGTAACGATGGTATTTTCTTGATGTGTCGTCATATTATTCACCTTCGTAGTCGATTCGCGGTGCGTCGGCCCACAAGTTTTCCAGATCGTAGTACTGGCGTTCCTGTTCGACGAAGACGTGGGCGATGACTTCACCGGCGTCGATGAGGATCCATTTGCCTTCACGGTAGCCTTCGACGTGGAGGATGGGATAGCCGTTCTTTTCCATCTGTTCTTCGATGTTGTCGGCAATACTCTGGGTCTGTCGGTTGTTGCGGGCACTGCAGATGACGAAGTAATCGGCCATGAGGGACGACTCCTTGATGTCGAGGACGGTGATGTCCCAGGCTTTCTTGTCGTCGGCTGCGGCGCAGGCGATTTCATAGACGGATAAGTCTTTCATCGGTTCAGCGTTAGCTGGTTTCATGGTAATTGGCATATATGAAAAGTCTCCTTTTTTATACGAATGTAAGGTCAGGTATCATCGGGCTTAGGCGCCGCCGAGATGGCGTTGTTCGTCCGACCGATGACTTTTTGGACTTCGACCGGGTCGTAGGTCCAGTAATATTTATTGTCGCTGTTCTTGCCGCCCGGAGCCATTTCGCCGGGCAGGATGTAGAAGTTGATGTTGTCGGCTGTGACGCTGCGGAAATCAAAGGCCAGTTCGGCCATGTCTTTAGCCGGGATATTGGAATCAACGTTGTGCCACAGGCGGTACATGAAAAAGGCGTTGCTCAGGCCGAAGTCCTTTTGCCGGTCTTCGTAGAAGTTCTTGATGAACCGTTCCTGACGCTGGGTACGCGACACGTAGCCGTTGATGTCGAGGTAGCGCATATACCCCGTGGCGTCCTTGCCGTCGAGGGTCTGGTAGCCTTGGAAGATGTTGATGTCCGTTTCGCCGGCAGCGTCGCCGTGGTACATGTTCTTTTCGACGTACAAGGGCACGCCGCCGTTCATGTCGACCATCTTCGCGAAGGATTCCGGCGTAAAGGCCGCGTAGTAAGGAATGGGAATGTGGAAAATGTCTTCCACGACGGCCCGCACCAGGCTGATGCCGCCTTCGGTGTAGACGTCCTGCAGTTCTTGTATCCCCTTTTCCTTGCGTCCTTCGATTTTCGTATCGTCGGGCAGCATGATCAGGTCGATGTGCTTCTTGTCCTTGTTGATGGCGGCGACGCCGATGAAGTTGGCCTGCTGGGGATTTTCTCCGTCCGTACCGATGAGCAGGACGTAGAGCGGCTTATCGGGGCTGGTCTGGACGAAGTCGTTGCTGCCGGCCGGCGTCGTATCGGGCCCTTCGGGCTGCGTTTCGGGACTGGTGAAATGGACATAGGCCGAGCGGCAGGCCAAGAAAATAGCCACGGCGGCGACGACGGCTAAAATGCGGTTTAAGATTCTTCTTCTCTTTTCTCTTGTCATCGTCCGGCCTTCCTCGCTGCCATCTTCATCATGGCGCTGATATGGGCGTTGCGGTTGATGACCGTACCGATGAAAATCGGTTTCTTCTGATCGAGAAGGTGGCGGATCGTCGAATCGTAGCCTAAGAGGACGGCTTCGTCGAGGTCCCGTTCGGCGGCCTGGCGCAGCGCTTCGACGCCGTCAAAGTCGCGGTTCACTTCGATATAGTCGGCCATGAAGATGATTTTTTCGAGCTTCCCCATGGTTTCGGCCCCCGTCGTGTGGTGGGCAATGGCCGAGAGGATGTCGGGATCGTCAATGCCGTACTGTTCCCGGGCCAAGGTCACGGCGGCATAGCCGTGGAGCAGGCTGCCGATGGTAAAGACCGGCTCCGGAAGATCCGTAAAGGAGCGGCCGGCCAAGGCCTGCATCTCTTCGAGGGGCTTTTGTTTCGCCGCATCATGAAGGAGGGCCGCTACTTCGGCTGCATCGGCATCGCTGCCGTAAAGGCCGGCTAAGTGCCGAGCCGCTGCGGCCACGCCGAGGACATGGGTATAGCGGCCGGGCGTCAGGGATTTTTTTAAATCTGCTTTAATGGCATCTTTGAATTCTTCGTTGTACATTGATATACTCCATTTTTTCTGATGTATTCGACGACTGCCGAAGGCATCATATAGCGGACGGACAGGCCCAGGCGGATGCGGCGCCTGAGTTCTGTCGAAGAGATTTCCATGGTCGGCACGGGCAGTTTGAGGATGTTTTTTCCCAGCTCGCCAAAAGACGAGATGATGGAATCGATCTGTTCCGAGCCGTCCGGACGGGTCGCACCGATAAACTGACACAGGCTGAGGATTTCTTCCGGATTGTTCCAGTTGTGCAGGTCGTGGATCGTGTCGGTCCCCGAGATGAAATACAGGCTGTGCGACGGGCCGTATATTTCTTTTAAAAGCCGCAGCGTATCGACCGTATAGGAATTGCCCCGGCGGCGCATCTCCATATCGCTGACGGTAAAATAAGGGTTATCAGCCGTAGCCAGACGCGTCATGGCCAATCGCTGCTCGGCTGTCGCACCGCAGACATCCTTATTGGGTGTAATGTACGACGGCACGAACAGGACCTTCTTCAGGTGAAAGGCCTGACGCGCTTCTTCGGCGATCATGAGGTGTCCTAAGTGGATGGGATTAAAGGTCCCCCCCATGACGCCGAGCCTAGTGATTTCCATGGTACAAATAGATTCCTCCCCAGGCGATAGCTACTGCTAACGCATAAAGCAATAAAAACTTGGCATAGTGTCGGTATTCAAATCGTGTCTTCGGCGAGGCGGCATATTGGCGAAGGGTCCGCCCGTAGCCGCGAAGGCGGCGCAGCATCAGCGAATCTGCCCTTGGCCGTCGATGAGGTATTTATACGAAACCAGGGCTTCGAGGCCCATAGGACCGCGGACGTGCAGTTTCTGCGTGCTGATGCCGATTTCGGCGCCAAAGCCGAATTCAAAGCCGTCGGTAAAGCGCGTCGAGGCGTTGACGTAGACGGCTGCCGAATCGACGGCCTTCTGGAAGGCCTTCGCCGTGTCCGGATTTTCCGTGACGATGGCTTCCGAGTGATGGGTGCTGAAGCGGCGGATGTGATCCAAGGCTTCTTCAAGAGACGCGACGACCTTAACCGACATGATGAGGCTGTTGTATTCCGTCGCCCAGTCGTCGTCATCGGCGGCCTTCATGGCACGGACGGCCCGGGCTTCATCGTCGCCGCGGAGCTCGACGGCATCGGCATCCATGACCGGCGATAACAGTTCTAAAAAGTCCTTGGCCACGTCGCGGTGGACCAAGAGGGTTTCCATAGCGTTGCACGTCGACGGCCTCGATGCCTTGGCGTTTTCGACGATTTGGACGGCCATGGAAAGGTCGGCGTCCTTATCGACGTAGACGTGGCAGACGCCGCTTCCCGTTTCGATGCAGGGAACGGTGGCCGTATCGACGACCATGCGGATGAGGCCGGCGCCGCCGCGGGGAATGGCCAAATCGATGAAGCTGCGCAGGGTAAGGAGCTCTTTGACCAGGGCCCGGTCGGTATTTTCAAGGATGTTGACGCTGTTTTCGGGAAGGCCGGCTGCTTTCAGCCCTTCCCGGATGACGGCCGTCAAAGCCGTATTGGAAGCGATGGCTTCACTGCCGCCGCGGAGGACGCAGGCGTTGCCCGATTTGATGCAAAGGGCGGCGGCATCGACGGTGACGTTGGGCCGCGATTCGAAGATGATGGCAATGACCCCCAAGGGGACGCTGACTTTCTGAATGAAAAGGCCGTTGGGACGGCGGAATTCATCGAGGACAACGCCTACAGGATCCGGAAGGTCGATGACCTGGCGAACGCCTTCGGCCATGGCGGAAATCCGATCTTCGGTCAAGGTCAGGCGGTCGACCATGGCCGGCGCCATCCCCTTTTCTTGGGCCCGCTTCACATCTTCGGCGTTGGCCGACAAGATGTCCCCGCAATGGGTCACGAGGGCCTCGGCAATATAAGCCAGGGCCTTATTCTTGACGTCGGTCCCGGCCGTTTGCAGGACGTACGACGCTTCTTTGGCATCGCGGCCCTTGCGGTATACTTCAGATATCATGGGAAAAACCCCTTTCTAATACATGACGACCAGGTTATCGCGGTGGATGACTTCGTCAAAGATGCCGTTGTGGCCGAGGATATCGGCGATATCTGCCGACCGGCGGCCTTTGATGGCGTTGATGTGGACACTGCCGTAGTTGGAAATGCCCTTGGCAATGGTCAGGCCGTCATAGACGACGCTGACGATGTCCCCTTCTTCAAAGAAGCCTTCGACACCGGTAATGCCTACGGGAAGGAGGCTCGACCCCTTTTCGAGGATGGCGTCGCGGCAGCCCTTGTCGACGAGGAGTTTTCCCGTCGCCTTGCTGCCCGAAACGAGCCAGCGCTTCTTCGAGTGGAGGGGCGTTTCTTTCGCTTTAAACAAGGTCCCCACGTCTTCTCCGGCACAGATGCGGCTGACGATATCGTCATCGCTCCCGGAGGCGATGACCATGTCGACGTCGGCGGCAGTAGCGATGGCAGCGGCCTGGATTTTAGTATACATGCCGCCCGTTCCCATGGCAGATCCGGCGTCGCCGGCAATGTCGTAGATATGCTTATCGATATTATCGACGTAAGAAATGATCTTGGCCTCGGCATGGGTTCGGGGATTGTCCGTATAGAGGCCGTCGATGTCCGACAAGAGGATCAAGAGGTTGGCGTCGACGAGACCGCTGACCATGGCCGACAGGGTGTCGTTGTCACCGATTTTATATTCGTCGACGGCGACGACGTCGTTTTCATTGATGATGGGAATGATGCCCATGTCGATCATGGTTAAGAGGGCATTGCGCGAGTGCATGAATTTGCTGCGGTCCTGTGAGTCCATGCGGGTCAGGAGAACCTGGCCGACGACTTGGCCGTATTCGCGGAACAGCCGTTCATACGTATGCATGAGAACGCCCTGTCCGACGGCGGCTAAGGCCTGCTTTTCCCGGATCGACCGGGGTCTTTGATCGAGGTTGAGCGGGGCCATACCGGCATTGGTCGCCCCGGAGCTGACCAAGATCATTTCCTTCCCCTGATTCTGCAAATCTGCCAATTCTCGTACTAAATGCTCCATGCGGCGGTAGTTCAATTTGCCCGTCCCATGGGAAATCGTACTGGATCCGACCTTGACGACGATGCGTTTCTTGTGGTCAAAATCCCTGCGTCTGCTGTTCACCATGCCTCACGTCCTAGTCTTTAATAAATTCGTATTTCGATTTCTTGTCTTTCTTCTTGAATAAGATGCCGTAGTGGCCGATGACCTGAATCAATTCGGCACCGAGCATGTCGGCCAAGTCTTCCATCGTTTCTTTCGTCGGCAGGTTGGCGTTGTTGAGGACGTGGGCCTTAATCAGTTCCCGCGCCGTAATGGCCGCTCTGGCACTGTCGATGACGGCGTCGCTTAAGCCGTCCTTTCCGATTTGGACGACGGCCGGCATGAGGCTGGCCATCCCCCGTAACTGCTGTCTGTCTTTATTATTCATGTACGTCTCCCTTTATTTGTGGTATTCAAATTCCATGGCGTAAATGCGGACCGTATTGCCGTCCTGAATGCCGTGTTCCTGGAGGAGCTTATCGAGTTCCATATAGCGCCAGATGCGCTGGAAACGGCGCAGGGACTGGTCGTCGTCGAAGTTGGTCATGGCGACCAGATTTTCGATGCGGGCACCGGTGATGACGAAGGCTCCGTCCGTATCGCGGGTCACTTCAAAGTCCGGCTTGTTTTCCGCCTTATAGACGACTTCTTCCGTCGTTTCGTCGGCTTCTTCGACGTATTCTTCAAGGAGGGTCCAGACCCGTTCTAAGAGGCGGTCCATGCCGTCGCCGTTCATGGCGCAGATGGGATAGACTTCGATGCCCTTGGCCGCCATATAATCCATGAGGCGCTCGAGGTTGTCTGAATCATCCGTTAAGAGGTCGATTTTATTGGCCGCTACGATTTGGAGCTTGCGCGACAGTTTTTCGCTGTATTTGGCAAGTTCGGCGTTGATCTTTTCATAGTCGTCAATGGGGTCGCGGCCTTCCATGCCCGAGACGTCGAGGACGTGGATGAGGATCTTCGTCCGTTCGATATGGCGCAGGAAGTCGTGACCGAGGCCGACGCCTTCACTGGCCCCGTCGATGAGGCCGGGAATGTCGGCCATGACGAAGCTGCGGTGATCCGGCAGGTCGACGACGCCGAGGATCGGATTGAGGGTCGTAAAGTGGTAGGCGGCGACTTCCGGCTGGGCTGCCGAAACCTTCCGCAGGATGCTCGACTTGCCGACGCTGGGATAGCCCAAGAGGCCGACGTCCGCCAAGACCTTCAGTTCCAGGCGCAGCCACCGTTCTTCCCCCGGTTCGCCCCGTTCGGCAAAGGTCGGCGTCCGGTTGGCGCTCGTTCTGAAATGCCAGTTGCCCCGACCGCCGCGGCCGCCTTTGGCGACGATGGCCTGCTGGCCGTCCCGCGACAAGTCGGCCATGACCTGGCCCGATTCTTCGTCTTTTACGATCGTTCCCAAGGGAACGGTAATCAATAAGTCTTCGGCGTTTCTGCCGTACTTATTGCTGCCTTCGCCCTTTCCGCCGGGCTTAGCCTTGAACAGGCGGCGAAAGCGGAAGTCGACGAGGGTGTTGACGTTGCGGTCTGCGACGAGGACGACGTTGCCGCCCTGGCCGCCGTCACCGCCGTTCGGTCCGCCCTTGGGGACGAACTTTTCATGGCGAAAACTGCTCATGCCGTCGCCGCCCTTGCCGGACTGTACAAAAATTCTTGCTCTGTCTATAAACATAAGTCACCTCATATGAAAATACATGGGGATACAGAAAGAGACACAGCATACATATACCATGTCTCCTGTCTATCTGTCCATCAATATCAAAATTAACTGCCCTTTCTGCTTCGAAAAAGGGAAAGGGTACGAAAAAGTTCTAAGACTCTTTACGATAAAATTTTAAATCATATTTGCCAATCTGTAAAGTCATTTTTCCTGAATAATTTCCAAGGCCTTTTCAAATTGGGTATCCGTCGGATCCGACGGCGTAAGGGGCACGACGACGTCCGGTTCAATGCCGACCCCGTCGATTTCACGGCCATTGGTCGTCCGGTACTTGGCAACGGTCACCTTGACGGCCGACTGCTGACTCAAGGGGAAGACGCCTTGGACGGTGCCCTTACCGTAAGTCTTGACGCCGACGATGGGGCCGAGCTGCATGTCCTGGACGGCACCGGCAATGATTTCCGACGCACTGGCCGAATTTTCATTGACCAAGACGACGAGGGGGATGAGGTCTTCTGTCCCCTGGGCCGTATACTGGTCGACTTTCCCGTCTTGTTCCGTATAGGAAACGATGGTGCTGTTCGGCGGGACGAAGTTGCTGGCCACGCCTACAGCCTGTTCGACGATGCCGCCGGGGTTGTCGCGCAGATCGAGGATCATCTTCTTCATCCCCTGTTCGCGCAGTTTCGTATATTCCTTGGAAAAATCATCGGCCGTGCCTTCGCCGAAGACGGCAATGCGGATATAGCCGACGTCGGTGCCGTCGATCATCTTACCGGCCACAGTCGGTACGTGGATCTGACGGCGTTCGACCGTAAAGGTCTTATCTTCGCCGTCGCGGCGGACGACCAAGTTGACGCTGGTATTGGCAGCGCCGCGAATACGCTTGGATACGTCTTCGAGCTTATTGCCGTCGACGGGCGTCCCGTCGATGGATACCAAGATGTCGCCGCGTTGAAGGCCCGCCTCGGCTGCCGGACTGTCGTCCATGACCCCGGCGATGAGGACGCCGTCATCGGTGGAACCGATGTAGACGCCGATGCCGGCATAGGTACCGCTCATCTGGGCCGAAAAGTCCTTGTACAACTCGCCGCCGAGGTAGACCGAATGCTTGTCCCCCAAGGTGCTGACCATGCCGTTCAAAGCCCCGTCAAAGAGGGCGCTGCGGTCGACATTTTCTGCATAATGGCTTTCGATGATTTCCAAGGTGCGGAAAAATTCAAACATGGCAGTCGCTCGGCCCGTATAGTACCAAAACATGCCGAAGACGGCCAGGATCATGACGATCATACCGCTGCAAAAGAAGGCCAGGGGCCGGCGAATGGTTTCCCAAGCCCGGCGTATAGTTTGTTTATTCATGGGTATCTCCTTCTATGGAAATCAAGGCCGCGAGAAAGGGGCAAAGCAGCTGTGAAAACACTTACAAATAAGCCGACGGATCGACGGGGTCGCCGTTGGCACGAACTTCAAAGTGGACGTGAGGGCCCGTCGAGTTGCCCGTCGAACCGGCGTAGGCAATGACCTGGCCCTGAGAGACGGACTGACCTTCGGAGACGGCCAGCTCCTGATTGTGGCCGTAAAGGGTCGACAAGCCGTTGCCGTGGTCGATGATGACGGCATAGCCGTAGCCGCTGATCCAGCCGGCTTCGACGACGACACCGCCGTCGGCTGCGTGGACGGGCGTACCGTAGTCGACGCCGATATCGATGCCGCTGTGATAGATCGTCGTCCCGAAGATCGGATGGGTCCGATAGCCGTAGGGCGAGGTTACGACGCCGTTGACCGGCCAGATCAGGGCTCCGGAGCCGCTGACCGGCTGGTAATAGTCACTGCCGCCACCGCCGCCGGACGAGGCCTGTGCCGCCGCTGCCGCTGCCTGAGCCGCTCGGTCGGCTGCCCGCTGACGCAGCATTTCGGCAATGGCCTGAGACGACTGCTGGTATTCGTTATAAGCCTGTTCGGCCATGGCTTTATCGTTCTGAGCCTGATAGAGGATGGCCTGCTGTTCCTTGCGGCGGCTTTCGATTTCATCGCGCTTAGCCGCTGCCTGGTCGCGGAGCTGGGCCTGGCGGGCACGCTGGGTTTCCAGTTCCTGTTTGGCCGTTTCAATGGCCGCCCGTTCTTTACGAATGTCCGAAATCAAGGTGATGTCGGCATCGATGATGCGGCGCAGTAATTCCAGGCGGTTCGAGAAGTCGCTGAAATCCTTGGCCCCGAGGACGACGTCGAGATAGCTCAATTGGCCGTGCATATAGATGTCGCGGACGCGCTTGGTAAAGACCCCTTCCCGGACCTGGAGCCGGGCCCGGGTCTTTTCCAGTTCAGCCTGGGTGGCGGCAATTTTTTCTTCCGTCGCCTTCAGCTCATTGGCCACGGCCTGGTAGTCGCGCTGAGCCGCTTCGAGCTGCTGCTGGATGGTATAGAGGCGGTCGTTGACGCTGCCGATGACGGCTTCGGCCTGAGCCTTCTTCTCGCTTTCCTGAGCCATCCGGTTCTGGACGTCCGACAGCTGGTTCTGCAAGTCTTCATCTTCGGCCAGGACGGCGAAGTTAGGCGTCAATAAGGCGGCGATGACAACCGGGATGACGTATTTTTTAAACATATTACACCTTCATATAACGTTTCAGAGAAATGGTACTGCCAATGGCGCCGATGACCATGCTGATGATCAAGAGGACGCCTGCCGTGCGGTACATAAAGGGATAGACGCTGACCATCGGCAGGAAAGCCAGGGACTGGTGAATCGACGTGACGGCAAAATCGTAGAACTGATAGAGGGCGATGTCGGCAATGACGCCGCCGATAAAGCCCAGGAACAAACCTTCCAGGAGGAAGGGCCAGCGGATGAACCAGTTCGTCGCCCCGACGTATTTCATGATGGCGATTTCCTTTCGCCGGGCAAATACGGTCAGGCGGATCGTATTGGAAATGATGAACAGCATGGCCAAGGTCAGGAAGATGATGAGGGCAATGCCGCCCCAACGGATGATGGTCGTGATCTTAAAGAGCTGTTCAATGATTTCCTGACCGTAGTGGGTCCCTTCGACTTCCGGGTAGTCGGCGACAATGTCCGCCGTTCGCCGGACGGCTTCAGGCTGAGTAAAGGTCACTTCATACGAGCTCGGCAAAGGATTCTTCCCTTCCAAGGCATCGAGAATGCCCGGCTGGTCCTTCATGCGTTCCTTCAAAATATCCATGGCCTGATTCTTATCGGTAAAGGTGACCGATTTGACGTCCGGCAGGGCCTGCAGGCGGTGCCCGACACTGTCGATATCGGCCTGGGTAGCACCGTCTTTCAAGTAGACCGTGATTTCGACCTGGCTTTCGAGATTTTCAACGAAATAGTCGAGATTGGCCACGAGGGTCATGAAGATGCCCAAGATGAACAAGGATATGGCGACCGTTGCAATGGAGGCCACCGACATGAAGCGGTTGCGCCAAAAAGATTGGAAGGCAGCGACGGTGTAGTAGTGCATGGTTCTAATTTTCATCGTCGTATCCTCCTCGCTGTTCGTCACGGACGACCTTGCCGTCATCCAGTTCGATAACGCGTTTATTCATCATGTCGACTAAGGTCTTATCATGGGTTACCATGAGGACCGTCGTTCCCATGTGGTTGATTTTCTTAAAGACTTCCACAATATCTTCGGACGTATCGGGGTCAAGGTTCCCCGTCGGTTCGTCGGCAATGAGTAAGAGCGGCCGATTGACGATGGCTCTGGCAATGGCTACGCGCTGCTGTTCCCCGCCGCTGAGGTTTTTCGGCAGGGCGTCGGCTTTGCCGATGAGGCCGACCAGATCGAGGACTTCCCGGACCCTGCGGCGAATGACGCGGCGCGGTGCTTCGATGACTTCCATGGCAAAGGCCACATTTTCCTGTGCCGTCTTATTCGGCAGGAGGCGGAAATCCTGGAAGACGATGCCCATTTTGCGGCGCAGGTAGGGCACACTCTTCTTGGCCAGGCGGTTGACTTCGATGCCGTTGACCAGTACCGAACCTTCCGTCGGCAGTTCTTCATGAGACAAGAGGCGGATCAGCGTCGACTTGCCGGCACCGCTGGCACCGACGACGAAGACGAATTCGCCCTTACCGATATGAAGGGATACCTGGTCGAGGGCAACGGAACCATTGTCGTAGACCTTGGATACATTTTTAAATTCAATCATAGAGACCTCCGATGCTGTTCGAGACGTTTGCGGACGCCGTCCCGCCCTTCTAAAATACGCAGGGCCAGGTAGGCATTGCGCAGGGACTGGCGGCGCAGATGGTTGAGGCGGGCCTTGATGGCCGGTGCCAATCCCCCCTGAGCCAGGTGCTCACTGACGCGGGAGGCTAAGGCTTCTGCCGTCACCGATTCCGTCGTCCCGCAGACCCGATCGCCGATGAGATGGATGAAGCTGTCGATTTTGGGATCATAAGAAATGGCCGTCGCCGGCGTTTCCATCAGTGCCGAAAAGATGAGGGCGTGGAGCCGGTTGGCGACGACGGCATCCATGCAGCCCATGAGGGACATGAATTCGACCGTCGAATAGCGGTCGTCGAGGACGATGGCGTCCGTCTTCATGCGGTCGGCAATATCGCGGCCGGCGGCGACGTCTTCCGGATGCTGCATGGGAATGAAGATGATGTCCACGTCTTCTTGCTGCTGCAAGCGGTCAGCTGCCTTGGCAATGGCCTCTTTATAGGCCTGGTGGCCCTGCCAGTTGCGAACGGCAATCCCGACTTTCCGTCGGCTTCCGGTAAATCCGTGCCCTTCCAAAATCTGACGGCCGATAGCCTTATCGACGGGATGCATGGACAATACGGCGTCGGCCGTCACATGGATGGGCGGACGGGTCACGCCCATGTCAGAAAGTTCCGCCTTCGAGTCCCGGTCGCGGACGCCGATGACGGCGACCTGCTGCAGGACTTTTTGCACGGCCTTCCGGGCCTTGATGCCGCGGACGGGGCCGATGCCCTGGGCATAGAGCATGACCGGCTTTTTAAAGAACAAGGCAATTTTCATGATCCACAGGTAGTAATAGAGGCTGCGGGCGCTGGTCACGTCTTGGAGCAGGCTGCCGCCGCCGCTTATAAGAATATCACAGCGGCGAATGGCCGCTGCGATAGCGAAGAAATTCAGGCGATGAACAGCCTGTACCTTATGATTTTCCCTCGTCATGCGGCAGTTTCCGGTAATGACCGTAATGGCTACATCGGGAATGATGTCTTTTAACGAGCCGACGATGGCCGCCAACATGGCCTCGTCGCCGGCATTGGCAAAGCCGTAATAGCCGGAAATGACGACCCTAGTCACGGTGTTCCACCTGCTTTCCCAGCCACGTCGTGACGTAGCGGACGATGGCAATGGCGATGATCAGGGCGATGCCGACGACCATCCCCGTTACCCAGCCGTTGATGCCGCGAATAAAGGACATGAGGAAAGGCGTCCGGATATGGGCAAAGGTTTCCACCATGGAGCCGACACCGATAGTGGCGGCGATGACCAGGAAGAAGTGCAGCAGCTGCGGCCATTTACGGTACAAGGCAGCTACCATGAGATAAAAGCTCGGATGGCCGACGAGAAATTCCTTTTCCCGGGGACGAGCATACATGACGTTTTCTAAGAAGCGGCGCATGGCGACTTCGATTCCCGGTACGGGAACGCCTGACGTATGGCCGCTGCGGCCGACAAAGATGATCCCCACCAGGGCGATGACGCCCAGGAGCAGGATGGTCCCCATCTTAATGGGGATGTTGAGGAAGTCCTTGGCAAAGACCTTGAGATCTGCCGGCGACGCAATGGTCTGCCCCATGAGGGGGAACCGGCGCAGATAGCCGATGGCCACCAGAAGGAGCGGCAGGATGAAGGTCAGTTTGACGCCGCGGTAGAAATCAAATTCCATGAAGAAGCGGATATTGCCCAGCATAGCGGCGATATAGAGGCCGCCGATCATGGAGACGGCTACGGCAAAGAAGAGGCCCAGCGTGCCGTCACGGATGACCCGGCCGTAGCCGAGTTTCTTCGTAAGCTTCTTCTGTTTCCAGTAATCGAGGGACAAGAGAATGGCCGCTGTCGGCGCTGCGGCCGCACAGCCGATGGCCCAGGTCTGGAGGAACAAGGCCCCTTTGGCAACGACGGCACCGATGACGGCGACGACGATACCCAGAGCCATGAGAATATAATTCTGCCGGTCCTTCAACGGAACGAGCAGGTTGAGGACGAAGACGAATCCGCAGGCCGCTGCCGCTGCCACGATGGCTAAGAACAGGCGGTTCGGATAGTAGGCTTCCATGACCGAAGCCCGGCCGAGGGTATAGCCCCGTTCAGTCAGCTTATCCGATACGGTCTTGATATAGGACAAGTTGGTCTGGGTCAGGTTCATGCCGTGAAGGGGCTTCTTATACAAGGGATAGAGATTGACCCGGACGTTTCGTTCGAGGTCGCTGATGTAAAAGCGCATAGCCGCTTCTTCCGGCGTAATCTTTTCCAGTTCTTCCTTGGCCATGGCATAGACTCGGGCCGTCCGGTAATGAACGAGGCCCGACAGATCGTACATGCCGTCCTGTCGATTGTACTGGAGCTGATCGACGGATTCGATCATGTAGAACGGAATGTCGCGGCGGTTCAAATTGTCCGCCGTATAGTCGAGCATATCCTTTCGTTCGCCGGCGACAGGCGTATAGCCCAGCACTTCTTTTCCGACGAACATGATGCCCGATACATCCTGAATCTTGTCAGCCCGGGCAAAGAAATGGTCGACGTCGGCCTTCGTCGGATTGCTGTAATTCGTCGGCCGCAGGATGACATAGAAGCCGTGGTCGCTGATGATCTTGGCATCGGCACTCATGATGCCCAAGTTGACGTCGCCGAGACCGGGCATGACGCCCTTGATGCCGGCAATGCGGTAGGCACCGTTGGACATGACCTTGACCTTATCGCTGCCAAGCCGCGTGCTGAGGTCGGCCACGACTTCATCGAAGTAGAGGTCCTTTTCGCCCTGAGGCTTGCCGATGAGATAGTAGTCATAGGACTTATCGGTAATGCCGAACTGGGGATAATAGAGATCGGCCCCCAATTTCGTAACCAGCGACAGTTCCCCGCGCTGGGTCAGCTTGTTGAGCGTCGTATCATAAATGGTAAAACTCGTAACGCCGGCATCGCGGGCCATTTGAAGGGCCGTATCCAAATCGTAGCCGTCGTTGCGGGCCATAAGGACGACGGCATCGAAGTCCATCGCCTGTTCAATTGTCGTCGACTGTTTTTCTACGGCATTGCGCTGTATGCACAGGCCGATCGCCGTGATGAGACCGATGAACACGATCAGCATCATCATCCGCATACTGCGTTTATTTATATTTGTCATTCTCTTCACCTTATCTATGAATTGCTCACCTGGCCGTGAATGGTCAACAGACCGTCGTGGAGGACGACGCGATCAGGCTGGATTCCCAAGGGGAAATCCGTAAAATCGTAAATCTCTGCGCTGGCCAGCTTCGTCGTGCTGACCTGCATGCCCAGCCCTTCGACGGTAACCGTCTCGGGGATGAACATCAATTTCGTACCCTTCATGCCAAAATGGCCGCGGACGTCAGCCCGGGCCGATACCAGGCCGCCGAGCTTCACCTTGCCCTGAACGCGGACCGAATCGCCTTCAAAAGAGACGCTCGGGTCGGTCAGGCCATCGATTTTCTTGACCAAGTAGTCCTCCAGGTCTTCCCGGCGAATGGACGCCGCCATATCCCCGCTTTCGACGCGGGTCACGCGCAGTTCCTGATACACCAGGGCCTGCAAAGGCTGGAAGTGGACCCCATAGAGGTTACTGTCAAAATTAGCGAACTTCAAATCGCCGGCCATAAAATTCGTAGCATGAACGGTAACCGCGTCGATATCGCCGAGAAAAATCTTAGCTCCCGGCGATGCTTGGACGCGGACATCATCGTTTTGCAAATTAAATTTAGCAGACAAGGCCTGTGACAGACCGACCTCGGCCAGTTGCGGCGCAAAGGAGTTGGCGCCGACCAAAAAGACCGCAGCCAGGACACAGACAATGATCCATCTCTTCATTTAAAGCTCCTGCTTCGATAACTTCTGTTCCTTAGCTTGTTGCAAATAGCCTTCGATAAAGATATCGAGGTCGCCGTCCATGACGGCTTGGATATTCCCCGTTTCGACGTTGGTCCGATGATCCTTGACCAGGTTGTACGGGTGGAATACGTAGGAACGAATCTGGCTCCCCCATTCGATAGCCTGGTGAACGCCGCCGATTTCGGCTTTCAATTTTTCCTGCTTTTCCTGTTCCAGTTCAAAGAGTTTGGCCCGTAAATATTTCAGGCACATTTCCTTATTCTGAAGCTGGGACCGTTCATTCTGACACTGGACGACGATGCCCGTCGGAATGTGGGTCATGCGGACGGCGGAACTCGTCTTGTTGACGTGCTGACCGCCGGCACCGGAGGCGCGGAAATAGTCGACGCGGACGTCATCCATATTGATTTCAACTTCGACATCGTCGGGCAGTTCCGGCATGACATCGACGGCCGTAAAGGACGTATGGCGGCGGGCTGCGGCGTCAAAAGGAGAAATGCGGACCAGGCGGTGAACGCCTTTTTCCGATTTCAAATAGCCGTAGGCATAGTCGCCCTCGACGCGGAAGGCGGCACTCTTGATGCCCGCTTCGTCGCCGGGCTGCATGTCGAGGACGGTCAGTTTATACCCGTTCCGTTCGGCCCAGCGGGTGTACATGCGAATCAGCATCTGCGCCCAGTCCTGGGCTTCCGTTCCGCCGGCACCGGCGTGGAAGGTAATGAGGGCGTTGCAGTTGTCGTACTCGCCGGATAAGAGCAAGAGGACTTCCCGCTTTTCAATGTCCCGCAACAGGTCGTTGTACTGTTTTTCAATGTCGGCGGCAAAGGAGGCGTCGCCGTCTTCCAGGGCCATGTCGAGGTAGTCGATGAGGTCATCGGCTTTACGGACCAGCGTTTCGTGGCCTTCGACTTCCGTCTTGAGCAGGGTCGCTTCCTGGGAAATCTGCTTGGCCTTGTCCGGGTCGTTCCAGAATGAAGGGTCGCTCATCTGGATATCTAAATCCATGATACGTTCTTTTTTCCGAGGTAAGTTAAAGTGAATCCCCGATTTCTTGTATTCTTTGTTTTAAATCTTCCAGCGGTTTACGCATTTCATCTAGCAACACAATTAATCACCAACTTTTCAATTATATATCGTTTTTCCACCGGGTCAGGCCCGGTCTTCGGTTTATTTCTGTTCTTCATCGCGCTGAATGTCTTCGGCGCTGACAGGTTTGCTTTCTTCGTGGACTTCATGAGCGCCCTGCAGGTGGTCTTCGGCCTGCGGAACGGGCTTGCTGTACGTAACCTGAATGTGGTACAGGAAGGTAATGACCGTCCGCTTGATCGATTCTACCATTTCCGAGAACATTTCGTAAGCTTCGAATTTATATTCGACCAAGGGGTTCTTCTGACCGTAAGCCCGGAGGTTGATCCCTTCTTTGAGGGCATCCATAGCATCCAAATGGTCCATCCACTTGCTGTCGACGACGCGGAGCATGACGGCTTTTTCCAATTCCTTCATGGTTTCTTCGCCAAATTCGTTGAATCGTTCGTTATAGAGATCGACGGCAATCTGTTTCAGTTTTTCCTGAACTTCGATACGGCTCATGTTTTCCAGCTCTTCGACGGTTACGGCGTGCTTCGGTACGAAGTACTGCTGCATCTGGGCCAAGAGGCCGGCAAAATCCCATTCTTCGGGATACAGTTTTTCATCGGCATACTTGTCGAGTTCAGCCAGGATGATGTCGTCGACCATGCCCATGATCGTATCCTTTAAGTCGTCGGCCGTCAGGACCTGGCGGCGCTGGTTGTAGAGGACTTCACGCTGCTGGTTCATGACGTCGTCGTATTCAAGGACGTACTTACGGATTTCAAAGTTATGGCTTTCGACTTTCTTCTGGGCCTTTTCAATGGACCGGGTGATCATGTTGGCCGTAATCGGTTCGTCTTCGTCCATGCCCAGCTTATCCATGAAGCGGGAAATGTTTTCCGAACCGAAGATGCGCATCAAGTCGTCTTCGAGGGACAGGAAGAACTGCGTCGTCCCCGGGTCGCCTTGACGGGCCGCACGACCGCGCAGCTGATTGTCGATACGGCGGCTTTCATGGCGTTCCGTACCGATGATCATCAGGCCGCCCAGGTCGGCAACACCTTCGCCGAGCTTGATGTCCGTGCCGCGGCCGGCCATGTTGGTGGCAATGGTGACCATGTCGCGCTGACCGGCATTCTTGATGATTTCAGCTTCTTTTTCATGGTATTTGGCGTTCAGCACGTTGTGAACGATGTTTTCTTTATTTAGGAGCTGACTTAAGATTTCCGACTGATTGATCGACGTCGTACCGACCAAGATCGGCTGGCCCGTAGCGTGGCGCTTAATGACTTCCCGCACGACGGCACGGTACTTGGCGTTCTTCGTCTTGTAGATGACGTCGGGCAAATCCTTACGGATAGCCGGTTTATTCGTCGGGATGACGTAGACGTCGAGCTTATAAATCTTATTGAATTCGTCTTCTTCCGTCTTGGCCGTACCGGTCATGCCGGCCAGCTTGTCGTACATGCGGAAGTAGTTCTGGAAGGTAATCGTAGCCAAGGTCTTGCTTTCGCCCTGGACCTTGACGGCTTCCTTAGCTTCAATGGACTGATGGAGGCCATCGCTGTAGCGGCGGCCGAACATGAGGCGGCCCGTAAATTCGTCGACGATGACGATTTCGCCGTTCTTGACGACGTAGTCCTTGTCGCGGTGCATCATGAAGCGGGCCCGCAGGGCCTGGATGACCAAGTGGTTCAAATCGAGGTGTTCGTTGTCGAACATGTTGCTGATGCCCAGCATCTTTTCAACCTTGGCGACACCGGAATCGGTCGGGGCGATGGTCTTTTGCTTTTCATCCATCGTGTAGTCTTCTTTATCGAAGTGCTTGACGATGGCAGCCAGGGTGCTGTACAACTCCGTCGATTTTTCACCGGGGCCGGAAATGATGAGCGGCGTCCGCGCTTCGTCGATGAGGATCGAGTCCACTTCGTCGACGATACAGTAATTGAGGGGGCGCTGTACCATCTGGTCGGCACTGATGACCATGTTGTCACGCAGGTAGTCGAACCCGAATTCGTTGTTCGTCCCATAGGTGACGTCGGCGTTATAAGCACGGCGGCGCTGTTCGTACGTGAGATCGTGGACGATGAGGCCGACGGACAGGCCGAGGAACTTATAGATACGGCCCATGTCTTCACTGTCACGGGTAGCCAGGTAGTCATTGACGGTGACGACGTGAACGCCCTTACCGGTCAAGGCATTGAGGTATACCGGAAGAGAGGCGACCAAGGTCTTCCCTTCACCGGTACGCATTTCGGCGATATCCCCGCGATGGAGGACGATGCCGCCCAGGATTTGGACGTCAAAATGACGCATCCCCGTTACCCGGCGGGATGCTTCACGAACGACGGCAAAGGCTTCGGGCAGAATATCATCCAGCGTTTCGCCGGCAGCCAAACGATTTTTGAATTCAAAGGTCTTTTCCTGCAGCGACGAATCGCTCAATCCGGCTAATTTCGGTTCCAGATCATTGATGCGGCGAACGATGGGCCACATCTTCTTCAGTTCATGCTCCGTATTATTTCCGAGCAGTCTTTGTATGAATTTATTTAACACCTATCCGAGACCTCCAATTTACAAAATCTGCAATTTACACTGTTATATCATATCAATTATACATTATACCGCGGGAGTGTCAAACTTTGCAATAGATTGGGAAAAATTAGGCAGTTCCGCCATTTTTCTGCGTTCCGCCGCTTCTCCGCCCCGCTTTCAGCTCCCTGGGTTGTCCTATTTTTATCAATAAGGCAAAAAGGAGCCGTCCGCTGAATTTTGACAGGCGCTTATTCACGGTTTGACTTCAACTGTGAATCGGCCCATTCATAGACCGACTGCAGGGCCGGAATCAATGTCTTTCCCAATTCGCTCAGAGAATACTCGACGGTCGGCGGAATCGTACTGTACTGTTTTCGTTTCACCAGCTTATCGTGTTCCAATTCCCGCAGGCATTTGGTCAGCATGGTAGGTGTAATGCCGACGACTTTTCGTTCCAATTCCCCATAGCGCAGGGTCTGGTTCTCGGCATCGGCCATATACCACAAAATCGGAAGTTTCCATTTCTGACCGATAATTTCCATGGCATAGAGGATCGGGCAGTCTGTTTCATAGATGTTTTGCTCTTTCGGAAGCGGTTTATTTCCCATAAAATCACCTTTACTATATTTTTTATAGTTACGAAGAAAAATCTCTCTTCTTGTTTTTTCTACGTTTCTAATTATAATGTAGGCAGAACGAAAAATCAATCTAATACGACAATCTGATAGGAGTGAAAATGATGAAACACCTCTTTGACAACATAACCTTAAAAAATTTGAAAGCCAAAAACCGCCTGGTCCGCTCCGCTACCTGGGAAGGCATTGCCAACCGCGACGGCAGCGTCACCGAAGAAGCCTACAGCATCTACGATGAAATTGCCAAAGGCGGCGTCGGCACCATCATCACCGGCTTTACCAGTGTAGCTGCCAACGACTATTACTTCGGCGGCATGATGCGCCTGTCCGACGACGCCCTCATTCCCCAGTACAAAAAGTTGACTGATATCATCCACACGCACGAAGTCCCGGTCATCACCCAGCTGGCCCTCGGCGCCTACTACCGTCCCGTCGGAAACAGTTTTGAGCAAGTAGAGCCCGACGACATGACGACGGAAGAAATCCACTTGGTGCGGGATCAATTCATCGACGCTGCCCTTCGTGCCGAAAAAGCCGGCTTTGACGGCGTCCAGATCCACGTCGCCCACTTCTTCTTCTTGAGCCGCTTGGTCTCGCCCTTGGTCAACCACCGGACAGACGAATACGGCGGCAACACGGAGAACCGGACGAGACTGGTCACAGAAATCATAAAGGCCATCCGGGAAAAGGCTCCGGCCCTGCATATCACGGCCAAGATCAACAGCAATGACTTCATGGCCGGCGGCTTAGACGCGGCTCAAAGCCTCGATATGTGCCGACACCTCTGTCAGGCCGGCCTCGACTCCATCGAGGTCAGCGGCAACGGAACGTCCGTCCCCGGCATCCGTCCCCATCAAAACGAAGCCTACTTCGCCCCCTTTGCAGCAAAACTGGCCGCCGAAACAGACGTGCCGGTCATCCTCGTCGGCGGCCTGAGAAGCCTCGATACAATGGAAGAGGTCTTGAACAAAACGAAGATTGAAATGATCGCCCTCTCCCGTCCCCTGTTACGGGAACCGGATCTGCCGAATAAATTAAAAAGCGGCGAAACGACCGTATCGGCCTGCGTATCCTGTAACGGCTGCTATTCGTCTCCGTCTCATAAATGCATTTTCAGAAAGGACTGACAAGTCATGATGTTTCAACTGAACGTGCCGACCAAACGCGGCGTCGTCTTAAACGGCGTTCTCTTTCGCAGCCAAAAAGAACGCCGATCCGATACCGTCATGATTGCCATCACCGGCATCCACGGCAATTTTTATTCCAACCCTTTTTATTACAACATCGGCGACACCCTGAACAGCGGTGACATCGACTTCATCTACGCCCAGACCAACAACGCCTTCAGTGAAATCCCGACGGTCAATGTCCGTACCGGCCGGAAAGAAACGATCGGCTCATGGAACGAACGCTTTTCCTATACCGACGACGACCTCGACGCTTACCTTACCTTTGCCCAAAAAGAAGGCTACAAGCACATCATCCTTGGCGGCCATTCCCTCGGCGCCAATAAGGTCATTTACTACCTGTCACGAAATCACGATAAGCGGGTAGAACACTTCTTCCTCCTGTCGCCGGCCAACCTGACCTACATGATGTCCGGCGTCACCAACCGCGAAAAAGCCCTGATCAAAGAACAAGTCGAGCGCGGAGACGGCGACAAAATGCTGCCCTTCCCCTTCATGGGCTGGGTAACCTGCATTGCCAACACGGCCTGGGACTGGCAGTTTTCCGGCCTGCTCAATAACGTCCACACCGCCAAAGACGGGGACTTTTCACAAGCCTCGGCCCTGTCCCATACGGGAGCCCTCCTGGTCGGCACGTATGATAACTTCACCGACGGCGACCCGTCTGACTTTTTAAGAAACCTCAATAACCACATGCCGACGGCTGCAGCGAATTCACTGATCTTCATTGAAAAGACAGGCCATACGTACCAAATGAAGCATCAAGAAGTCGCCGACAAGATTTTAGCTCAATTACAAGAATGGAGGGCTGCCTAATGCCTTTTGTCATAGCCAAAGTAAACGTACCGGTCAGTCGCGACCAAGAAATAGAACTAAAATCTCGCCTGGGAAAAGCCATCGAAGCCATTCCCGGCTTGAACGAAAACTATCTCCTCTTTGGGATTGAAGATAACTGCCGTCTCCACCTCCGCGGCAAGGACACCTGGAAAATCGCTTATATCGAAGCCTCCCTCTTCGGCCGCCCCGATCACGCCGGCTTCGGTGTCTTCGCTGCCGAGATGACCGCTGCCTTTCAGGACGTCCTCGGCATTCCGCCGGAAAACATCTACATCAAGTTCGACGATATAAAAACGTGGTCGACCCATGGCCAATTTATTGAAAGTGCTTACCGGTGATGCCATGGAAAAAATAATCCTCACCACCTTTACCGACCCCATGATGGGACTTTCCTATGAACAGGAACCGGTCTACGAAAAACTGGCCGCCCATTTCGGCGACCGCCTCGTCTTCCACTACGTCATGAGCGGTCTCGTCCGAGATGTCAGCGATTTCATGCTGCCCGAAGAAAAGGCCCTGCCTGCCGAAGAAGGCATCCGGCTGTATAATCAGCGACTGGCCCAAATTTACAAAGGGGAAGAAGCCATCGGCGGCTTTCCGATCAATATGGACGGCTTCCACCTTTTCGATGCCGACCACCGTTCCTCCTACCCCCTTTGCATGGCCTACAAAGCAGCCGAACTTTGCTGTCCCGAAAAGGCCTTGGCCTTTCTCTTAAAGCTTCGCCGGGCCACCATCGTCGAGACGCGGCAGACGACGAGGACCGATGAACTTATCGCCGTAGCAGCGGATGCCGGCTTAGACCCGGAACAGTTCCGGATCTTCTTTGAAGACGGCCGTGCCGCCGAGGCCTTCCAAAAAGACCTCGAGCTGACACAGTCCCTCGGAATTCACCAGTTGCCGACGGTCCTGATTGAGGGCGGAGAAAAATCCCTCCTCGTCTCCGGCATGGCAAGTTATGACACCTTCATAAGTCTGATAGACAATCTTGACGCCTGAGGGCATCCAACAGGGCTGTACGGCCTTCCGTACAGCCCTGTTCTCATGGAGGGCGCTTCAAAAACAATCCCTTCAACAGCCGAAGATTTTCTACCCCGAAAGAATGACCGCGCCAAGCTCTTCGTCACCACCGCCGCCGGTCCCCTAATTTATATCATCTTATAGGGACGGTTTTACCGCAGCAGAAGACGAGCTTTTCTTCCGGCCATTGAAAATAAATCGACGTTTCCCTCTTGACAAATTCTATACAAGGACGCATGAATATGCTAAAATAGGTTTATTCTTTATGTATTCTTTATAATATATCGTAATATATTGAAAGGGGTTTTCACCATTATGATGCAGTATAATCTGCCTATTTTGGCCGCCTTCGTCCTCTACCTCGGGGCCATGCTGGCAATCGGCATTTATTATTCCCGCTCCCAGCAGCGGCTGAGCGACTATATTCTCGGCGGCCGCAGCCTGGGGCCGTGGATTACGTCCATGAGTGCCGAAGCGTCCGACATGAGCGGCTGGATGCTCATGGGCGTGCCCGGCTTTGCCTACTCGACAGGTATTTCGGCGTCGTGGATTGCCATCGGCATCGCCATCGGCACCTACCTCAACTGGCACTTCGTCTCCCAGCGCCTGCGCAATTATACGGAAGTGGCCAATAACAGCCTGACCATGCCGGACTATTTAAAAAACCGCTTCCACGATGACCAGAACCTCATCCGCATCATTTCTGCCATCTTCATCTTAGTGTTCTTCCTCATCTATACGTCATCAGGCTTCGTCTCCGGCGGCAAGCTCTTCGAATCGGTCTTCGGCATGGATTACTTCTCGGCCCTGGTCCTCAGCGCCGGCGTCGTCGTCGTTTACACCTTCCTGGGCGGCTTCATGGCCGTCTGCTGGACCGATTTCATCCAAGGCTGCATGATGTTCCTGGCCATCGTCCTGGTCCCCGTCGTCGGCATGATTGCCTTTGGCGGCGGCGAAGCCGTCATGACCCGCCTGGCCGACACGGCCCCGAACCTCTTGGACATGGTCCCCGACACGTCGACGACAGGCATTATCGGCATCATCTCGGCCCTGGCCTGGGGCGTAGGCTACTTCGGTCAGCCTCACATCCTGGTCCGCTTCATGGCCATCGGCGACCCGGCTGAATTAAAGAAATCGAAGCACATCGCCATGACCTGGGTCGTCATCTCCCTGGCCGCAGCCGTCCTGGTCGGCCTCGTCGGCAAAGTCGTCGTCACGACGCCCCTTACCGGCGCCGATTCGGAAAAGGTCTTCTTAGTCATGAGCGGCCAGCTCTTCCCGCCCTTTGCGACAGGCCTCATCTTGTCGGCCGTCTTAGCTGCCGTCATGAGTACCGCCTCATCCCAGCTCCTGGTTACGGCATCGGCTATTTCTAAAGACTTCTACCACACCTTCGTCCGCAAGAACGCCAGCGACAGAGAACTCATTTACGTCAGCCGCCTGACCGTCCTCGTCGTCTCGGCCCTGGCCATCGTCTTGGCCCTCAACCCCAACAGTTACATCCTGACCATGGTTTCCTACGCCTGGGCCGGTTTCGGTGCCGCCTTCGGCCCGACGATCCTCCTCTCCCTGTACTGGAAGCAGATGACCAAAAACGGGGCCCTGGCCGGCATCATCGTCGGCGGCCTGACGGTCCTCATTTGGAAGCAGTTCAACTGGTTCGGCCTCTATGAAATCGTACCGGGCTTCCTCTTCTCCCTGGCCGCCATCTACATCGTCAGCAAACTCGAAGGCGGAGCCAGCCAGGAAATCCAGGACGAATTCGATCAGGCCATCCATCACGCGCCCAAGATCAGCGTCCTCCACAGCGAAGACGACTAAGCCTCGTCGGCATCAGGCAGTCAGACTCCTCCTTCGAATCCGCAAAATAAAAATGCAGTCACCTCCATGGATGACTGCATTTTTTTATGCCCTTACTGCGCCTTGTCGGACGCTTCAGAATCATTCGCCGGCAACAGGCCGGACGTACCTTGGCTCAACAGTTTGTAGCTGATGGCAATGACCTCTTCGACAGGAAGCTTTTTCCCGCCTTCGACCCATTGACGATACATGGAAAGTCCCGTCGCATGGATGAAGGTCGTAAACAGTTCCTGTTCGCCGGGGCTCAAGTTCTGAAAGGCCGGAGCCTTCCCCCAACTCTTGGCAATATATTCCTCTACCAAGTGACTGCTCAGGTGCTGATACGATACGGAGCAGAGGATTTTTTCATACAGCGGTCCTTGATGGACAGCATAATGGAAAAAAGCAGCGTTGATCTTATCCAGATCCTCCGGCACCTGATACTCGGCAATGAGGTCGACATAGCCCTTGGAAAATTCACTGAGTATTTCTTCCAGCAGGGCATCGACACTATCGTAGTAGCGATAAAAGGTCTTTTTATTAATCACAGCCTGACGGCAAAGGGCCGTAACGGTGATTTTCCGATAATCCTCCTTTAAGAGCATGACCGAAAAGGCCGTTCGAATCGACTGAATCGTCTTTTGTACGCGCAGGTCTTCATGACCGCTTAACTTCATATACTAACCTCCTTTCTGGCTTTCCCTTATTGTATCATTTTTTCGTTACTTTTTCGCTGTCCTTTTTATATAAGTGTGGCATAAGTCCCATGCAGACCTATAAGGTCCCTTGTCGATCCCTTTTCCCCGCTGCCATAATAAATCCATTTTAAAAGCTTAAATTCCTTATAAAAAGAAAGGAAACGGCCATGAAAACGATCTTTATCACCGTCGCCGCTTCCGGCATTGGCAAAGAAACAGCAACATATGTTTCTCGTCAAGGCCGGCCGGGCATGGTCACCATGCGAAATTGGAAAAAGAAAAGAAAGGAACCTCCTTCCGACTCATAAGACACAGCACGGCCCCCAACCAATTGCGGTTGAGGGCCGTTTTTCAGTCATAGATTAAATTGTGGTCAAGCGATCATCGAGGCTTAGTATTCCGGTTCGATAAGGCCGTATTTCCCGTGTTTCCGTTTGTAGACGACGCTGATCGTGTCGGTCTTGGAGTTGAGGAATACGAAGAAGTCGTGGCCGACGAGGTTCATCTGCAAAATTGCTTCTTCCACATCCATGGGGCGAGCAGCAAATTTCTTGACACGAGCCACTTCAAAGGATTCTTCCGGTACAGCCGGGCCTTCGATGAGGGCGGCGTTGAATGTACCTTTCTTCATGCGGCGGGCGATTCTCGTCTTGTATTTATGAATCTGGCGGACCAGCTTATCGTAGACTAAGTCGATAGCAGCATACATGTCGTCGTTGCCTTCGACACCGCGAAGGACGACGCCGTCTACTTTCAATGTGATTTCAGCGACTTTACGATCTTTTTCTACAGAAAGCAGGGCCTGGACATTGACTTCGTTATCAAAGTATTTCGTAACTTTCTTTTCCTGTTTTTCAACGTGGTCTTTCAAAGCCGGTGTAATTTCTAAATTCTTACCTCTAACGATGGTTGCCATAAAACATCCCTTCCTTTCGTGGAGAGAGTCCGTCTGGAATGTGGAGGATGACTCCGTTCCATTCAGCCTCCCTTATACTTATAGTATTCAACAAGGAAAGGCGAAATCCTTCTCAAAAAACAGAAAAACTTTACATTCCTTCGAAAAATCTTCTTCTCCCCCAAAAGACATTCCTCAGACAAAGTTCAAAAGGCGCGCAAAAAAGGCCCTGTCCGAAGACAGAGCCTTTTGATTGTAAAGCGAGTATCGGTAATCTAAAGATTAGAATACGAATACGAACTGTGCACGAGTTTCTTCGCCAGGATCGTTGCTGCCGCTCTTAGCTTCAGAAGCGAAGGACTGCATTACCTGGAACTGAGCGTTCTTAGCGAAGGTGTAGTCGATGCCGGCACCCAAAGATTTAACGTTGTTCAAGAGGTTGTCACTTCTCCAGCTGTCCGTGGAGCCGATGAAGGCCTGTTTGTTTTTGGAAGTGGTGTAATCGAAACCGTCGTCAGCGTTGAGGTATTCAACCCAGATGTCCCAAGACTTCGGCGTAGCGAAGTTAGCAGCGCCGTAGGTCAATTTGCCGACCCAGATTTCAGGATCCTGGTTGCCGCTTTCACTGTTGTATTTTTCGTAGTTAGCCAAAGCGTTCCAGTTCGTGCCGAGGTTGATGCTTGCATAAGCGCCCCAAGCATCGTCGAAGCGGAAGCCGTCACCAGCGGAGAAGTCATTGTAGTAACCGCCGATAGCAGAGCCGTTACCGAAGAAGCCTTCGATTAAGCCGTAGCCGGTCTTAACAGCTTCAGTGCCGTCATCGCCGGATACACCAGCCAAGTCGCTTTCTTTGAATTTACCATAGCCGCCGGTCAAAGCGAAGTTATCGCCTTTGTACTGGAGCTGAGCGCCGTCAAAGGTATCGCCATAGAGGAAGCCGTAGGAGTTGTCGCCGCCCATTTTGTAGTTGTAACGGCCAACCATTACGCTCCAATCTTTGTTGAAGTTGTATTCAACGTTAGCGCGGTCGGTGTAGATATCGTTTTCGTCTTCAGCAGCACCATTGTCCGAGAAGGTGTGGTTGCCGGTGCTGATACCGTAGGTTACTTTCGTGCGATCGTTAACCTGGGCATTAGCGCGGAGACGAACACGGTAGGACCAGGAGTCGTCATTTTTAGTTTTGCCTTCGCCGTTGTCGTCAGCATCCTGATGGATGAAACGAACACGAGCGTCACCGGTCAATTTAACGTTGCCAACGCGGTTTTCGAGAGCGCTTACGCGAACGCCGAGGTTGTTGAGTTCGTCAGCGAATTCATCAGCCAATTTGTTGATGAGGGCACGCTGTTCAACAGAAGCTTTGTCCATGTGAGCCATAGCTTTTGCGACCATTTCAGCGGCTTCGTAACGAGTGATGTTACGCTGGCCCTGGAAATGTTCACCGTCAACACCCTGGATGATGCCGGCGTCAGCCAATTCTACGACGGATTTATAAGCCCAGCTGTCGGACGGTACGTCGACGAAGGGGTTAGCTGCGAATGCGCACGTTGCGCCAACAGCCATGGTTGCTACGAGAGCTGCTAATACTTTGGATTTCATGAAAATTACCTCTTTTCCGTAAAAAATAAGTTTCTTTTCGTCTTACTTCGTTACAGTCGAGATGAACGAAAGGTAATTTTTCAAGGGTTCATTGGCGAGTTGTCCTAGTTTCCTCTCTTTTACTGCCTTGAAATAACCATTCACAATCTCTATTCCCTGGTGCCACCTGCATAAGCACTACACCAGTTGTTATGCATTATACTCGGTTTGCATCGATTTGTCAAAACTCGTTCAATTTTGAGAGTTTTACTCATTACCGTAAATGGCTTAACCATGCCGTTTACGACGTGTATACAAAATCAGCAAAATTATGTCCGAACCATAGAAAATCCACATATTCATCGGGGTTTATGCACTTTTTCAGAAAATTTTTACCAAATCTTTTTTTGCCCCTTCGATTTCCGCCTCGATACCTATGATATTTTCCGTACAAAGAGGCCTGTTTTAACTGCCTTTTCGGCATAAAAAACCAGCAAATTGTAAAGGAAAAGAAAAGCCGTATCGTATTTCACCGACAGTGAATAAATTTACTTTGCACATTTCCTTCGGCCCCGGATTTTCGAAAATTCAAAAAAATCCCCTGGACAGGCAAATTTTCGTCCCAAAACAGCCCTCCGTCTTTAACCTTTTCATCGTTTCCATACATCCTGCTTCAAGGACTCAAGGGCGATGCTCTCGCAGCCATCAGATCAAGCGTGTTTATCGTCGCACTTTTCTCTCGCAGCCATCCATATAAGAATCCGGCGCCCCTCATTTTTTCAGATTCCCCATCGCTTAAAATCCCCCCGATATCGATAAAGCAAAAAGCGCCTCGTCCACCGTCTCTTTCAAAAACAAGTTTCAACCCTGCAATACGTTTTTTTCATCTCCATAAAGATTACTTACTAATTCCGTATGATAAACCCCTTATTTCAAAAATAATTACGGCGAAAAAAGTGTCAAACATTACCTTCGCTGAATTTTCGTTTTTTAAATTACGCACATTTGTCTATTGTAAAAACACATACTTTACATTCCGGATCGTCATCTTCGTCCCGTCTTTTTTTCATTTTCTTGTCCCTTTCATGTCGCCTCTTTTTCGTTTTTTTTCGTCACTCAGCGCCTTCGCGTCTGATCAGGGTCCCTGCTTTTTCCCGTCGCTTCGTCTCTTATCTATCTATAATATATACCGCTAACCCCATCTTGATAAACAGCCTTCCCAAGACTGTGAAAAAAGCGAAAGGATTTTATCCCCCTTTCCAAAGAGCGTAATTCCACGACAAAAAGAGGCTGTCATCAAAGAAATTTTTCTTCTATAACAGCCTCTTTATTATATATATAATATGTATTATAAATCTTTATTAATCGTGAAACGTTACCTTACCGATGTTCATGGCGACGTGGGGATCCATTTCGTCGTAGATGGTGCTCTTCCCCGTATCGAGGGTGCGAAGAGCTTCCATATCTTCCGATGTCAATTCAAAGTCGAAGACGTCAAAGTTTTCCTGCATCCGTTCTTTACGGACCGATTTCGGAATGGCAACGATGTCTCGCTGTAAGAGCCAGCGCAGCATGACCTGACCGACGGTCTTGCCATATTTTCCACCAATCTTTTGGATGAGGGGATTGCGGAAAATATCATTATTTCCTTCGGCAAAAGGAGCCCAAGCTTCATGCTGAATGCCGATTTCTTTCATAAAGGCTTCTTCCGACCATTTCTGATCCCAGACGTTGGTTTCGATCTGGTTGACAGCCGGTTTGACTTCGTTCATGTTGGCCAGGTCAGCCAGGCGTTCGTTCCAGAAGCTGGTGACGCCGATAGCCCGGATACGGCCTTCTTTATAGAGCTTTTCCATGGCCCGCCAAGCGCCGTAATAGTCGCCGTACGGTTTATGAATGAGATAGAGGTCGAGGTAGTCGAGGCCGAGTTTCTTCATCGACGTGTCAAAGGCCTTCAGAGTGTTGTCATAGCCGTGGTCCTGGACCCAGAGCTTAGTCGTAATGAAGAGGTCTTCCCGGGCGATGCCGCTCTGACGAATAGCAGCGCCGACACCTTCTTCATTGCCGTAAATGGCAGCCGTATCGATGAGGCGGTAGCCGACTTCCAGCGCATCGTTGACGGCCCGTTCCGTATCGGCCGGATCCGTCTGATACACACCATAGCCGAGTTTCGGCATTTTAATTCCGTTATTTAAGGTTACAAATTCCATAGTCTTTTCCTCCTATCAGCCTTCAAAGGGCAAATGCATGTTAGCGTAACGAGATTCTAAATCCTGCGACGGCGTATAATAGCGGCGCGTACCGTTCAAGGCGTTGATGGCGGCCATGTTTTCGTCGGTCAGGGAAAAGTCGAAGATATCGAAATTACTGAGCAGATGATCCCGATTCTTCGTGCCGGGAATGGTAATGAAGCCGCGCTGTACGGCCCAGCGGAGCAAAATCTGGACGGTGCTCTTATGATACGTGTCCGATAATTTCGTGATGACCGGATCGTGAAGGAGCTCCGGATCGCCGTGACCCAAGGGATACCAGCCCATGAGCTTCGTACCGTATTCCCCAAGGCGAACCATAACTTCATCGTATACATGGTAGGGATGGGTTTCGAGCTGAATGACGTGCGGCTTCACTTCCGCTGCCGCCAGCAGAGCTTCGAGCTTGTCACCGAAGAAATTAGAAATCCCCAGGGACCGGGCCTTTCCGTCTTTATACGCCTTTTCGATCAAGGCGTATCCGGCCTTGTAATTGCCGGCGGGCTGGTGAATGAATAAGAGATCGACGTACTCGACACCGAGCCGTTCCAAGGTCTTATCGACGGCATCTGCCGCTTCATAGAGGGTCGGCCAAATCTTGGTCGATAAAAAGATATCTTCCCGTTTGACCAAGCCTTCGTCCAAGGCTTTCTTGAGGCCCTTGCCGACGGCTTCCTCATTGAGATAGGCATTGGCCGTATCGATGAGGCGATAGCCCATTTTCAAGGCATCGTACACCGATTTTTCCGTATCTTCCGGACTTATCATAAAGGTCCCCAGTCCCAACAAGGGAAGGCGAACGTCGTTGCTGAGCTTCGTATATTCCATAACTCAGGCTCCTTTCTACAGTGACGCAATATATAGAATACGCATGCATTGCGTATTGGATATTTCCTGTCCACATGTAGAAGTTTACAACATCCGGCAAAAAGTGTACAATGCCAACAAGGGAATTCACTATCCGATTTTTGTATACTGAAAAGGAGACCGATATGATTGAAATGAACCTCTTGGCCCAATTTGCCGCCTTTGCCGACGCCGGAACCTTGACCCGGGCAGCAGAACAGCTCCATACTTCTCAGCCGGCCTTGACGAGAGCCATGAAGAAGTTGGAGCTGGAATTAGGCGTTCCCTTATTTGTCCGCAGCAAAAATCACCTCGAGCTCACGGAAACGGGCCGCTATGCCGTTCCCTATGCCAAACGGGTATTACAGGAAAATCTCGATTTCTGCAGCCGCGTCCGCAGTTACGAGCGCAGCCTTCACACCCTTTCCATCGGCTACTGCGCTCCGGTCCCGCAGATGGTGCTGACGCCCATCATCAACAGCATCTTTGAAGGCAAGACCATCTCGGCCGACATGAAGGACGATGCTTCCTTTGCCGAAGGCCTGCGAAACAACATCTACCAACTGGCCGTCACCCATATGATTCCCGACGGCGACGATTTATTCGTCAAAAAATGCGGCAGCGAAAAACTGTTTCTCTCCATCCCGCCGTCCGATGCCCTGGCCTTTTACCCGGAAGTCCACCTCAAAGATCTGGACAGTCGGGTCCTCCTTCTCTTTTCCCACATCGGCTTTTGGATGCAGATGACCAAAGACAAGACGCCGAACGCCCGGTACCTCCTGCAGGTCCAGCGCGATTCTTTTCTGGAGCTGGCCCAAAATTCAGACTATCCCCTCTTCGTCTCGAGCTACTTCATGCGCCGCGGCGACGATATCCCCGGGCGAATCAATATCCCCATCGTCGACGAAGAATGCCAAACCGACTATTACCTGATCTGCCTGAAAAGGGAAGCCAAGCGCTACGAAACCTTATTCCGTCAAATCGACGAGCAGACGATCTATTGATCGTCTTCCTGTTCCTTGTCCCGGCGCAATTTATCCTCTACCTGAGCCTTCAGATCCTGCCAGGCCTCAGTAAACCACTGCCGGCGGGCCTCTTCATCCCACAGGCACTGGATTGCTTTGGTCAAGGCATCGCCCAAGAGGAGGTTCTCCGTCTGCTGGCTGCGGTAGACGCCGAGCTTACAAGCATTGGCAAAGTGCTCACAATTATGGAACAACAAGTCGTAGTCCTTGTTTCCCAAACAAGCCCGGGCAAAGGCGATCGTATCGTCGACGTCACAAAGGCTTTCCCGTTCCTTTTCCGTATACTTGCGAACCTCGATTTCACCGCCCTGGCGAAACTGCTCAAAAGACGTGGCCTGAATCTCCGTATCCCACCAGTCGACGGGATTGTAATCGTCGTCGCCGGCAAAGGAAATGACCTCGTCGTCACTGACATAGATACCGTGATGGTAATATAAACCGCCGATGCGCCGCACGCGGATATGGTCGCCTTTCGCAGGCTCGGCCTTGGCCCAGCATTCTTCCGGCGCCGGGTCTTCCAATACGGCCAAAAGAGAGTCTACATCAATGGCCATATTCCTCATCTCCTAACAACATGTACCCTTTGAGACTCATAGGTCCCTTAAAAATGACGTTTCTTTAAAAATTCCAAAAAGGCCCGACAGCCGTGATCGACGTCATCCCAGGTCTTCTGGAAATCCCGGGTGTACCAGGGATCGGCCACCGACCGCGGATGGTGCGTATAATCGAGGAGGAGCGAACACTTGCGCTTTGGGTCGCCGTTCAACGTCAGCTTCATGTCCGACAGATTCTCATCGTCCATGCCGACAAAATAATCGTATTTGTCGTAATCATCGACGGTCAGCCGTACAGCCCGCTTATCCTTGGGATCCATGCCGTGTTCCTTCAAGAGCCGTTCCACCGGCGGATAGACCGGACTTCCGGTGCCGCTCCAAATCTCATCGTCCGACGTCGCTGCAGACGCGACTTCAATCGAATCGGAGAGCCCCGCTTCATCAACCATCTTGCGGAAGACGAACTCGGCCATCGGCGAGCGGCAAATATTTCCATGGCAAATAAATAGTACTTTAAGCATGTCATTCTATCCTTTCTAATCATACCAAGATATAATAGGCATCCCTACTACTTTCCATTTTATCATAAATCCATAAACTGCATAAGATATCTTTACAAAATTTTAAAAAATAATATATAAAATTTTGCCAAAGCCCGTCTCAGAAGAACCAAAATCGCGCCAAACTCCGCACAGCCACGCAAAAAAATCTGAATAGGATACCCTTATTGTACCATATCCGGACTTTCAAATCGTATAAATTTTTCGCATAAAATCATATGGTTTTATACTTTTATAGTTTAACTTCTTAAAATAATAAGAATCGCAACTTTCTTCATCCAAACTTTTCATCCCCGGCACTGCAAGGAGTACTGTAATTTGCCGGTCAATGAATTACACCACACTCAGAAGGCCATCATGATAAAAAACTCAAACCACAAGAACTCCCCTATCGTCCTCACAATCCCCAAAAGACCCCAAACGGCTAATCCCCTGCCCGATAAGGAACTCCGGGAAAAACTTCAGCACAGCTATGAACAATCCCTGGCCGGAAAAGGTCGTCCCTTCAAAGACGTATTCGATGATTTGGAAAAAGGACTCGATCAACGCCAGACAGCGACCGACACAGATTGAAGAACAACAAATACAAAAAGCCCTCTCTTTCGAGAGGGCCGTTCTGTTTCTACAGTTTCATCAGCGATGTTTCAGCAAATTCAAAATCGTCTTTATAGACAAATAGGCGATGAGGACCGTGCCGCCCGCCAAGAATTCAGCACTGAGGACGTTCGTGATGTCCGACGGGTAGGCTTTGGCATAGTGCAGCATGGCGTTGGTAAAGGCCATGAAGGGGAAGCCCGTCGACCACCAGAGGAGGCTGAAAGTTCCTTTGACCATGTCGGTCAATACCGTAATCAAAAGGGGAATCGCCAGGAACAAGCCGCAGTGCAGCAATAGGCTCGAAAAGGTATCCGTCCCGAAGGTGGCCGTATAATCGAGATAGGCCATGCCGAAAGGTGTCAAGAGAATCAAAAGGCCCGGCCCGAAATGTTTATCGAAGACGGCTTCTTTTAAGAAGAACATGACGCCGGCCATGCCGAGGCCCAGACCGATGCTCAGGCTGAATAAGGTCAGCTCCTGATATCCGAACAGCTTCAGACTATTGCCGGCCACAGGGATCGTCAGCGGTGAAATGAGAATCAGAAGCCATGCCGGAGTCAAGCGGCTGATGTCCTGCTTCTCGTGCATCCAGCGCCGCCACAAGAGAAAAATACAGGCAAAGAGGGCCAATACCCCCATGACCCAAATCACGGCCGCCACCGGGAGTGACCAAGCCTCTACGATGGCCGCCAACAGTACCGACGCCATGCCGAAGGTGGCAAAAAAAGGTGCCCCTTCCGGACTTTTCCATTCCGCAAGAACCGCATCCGGCCACATGATTACCTTACGGCCATAACCGATAACCAAGGCGGCATAAATCACAGCCGCCGCTATGCCGATTCCCTTCCCGATAAGGTCCGGCAGCCCCCAAAGACCGACCGCCGCCATATAAGAAAAAGCCAGCCCGCAATACCCCATGACAATAGAAAACACAGCTATATTCATACAATCTCCCCCATATCCAAAACGCCGGCGACGATACCCCCTCCGCCGACCAGTATATATCACTCATTATAGCGCATAATTATATCAGAACCAATACGTTCCACGAGAGATTTGTAGAAGAAATATTTTCTGACGATTTATCAACTATCCTTGGTAAGAGCTATGATTCCAATCCCCTATTCCCATATACTATAAAAAATGGCAGTCCCAGATTAAGGAGCTGCCATTTTTTCAGCTCAAAACAGCTTCGCTACGCTTTATAAGAATGACGAAAAGCCTAAATTTTAGTCTCACGTTACTACATAATACGCTTCCTTTCTCTAAAAAGCGATACCGCATTTTAACATAGTCTAACTGTATTTCTATCCAAAGAATATTTCATATCATCGGTCGCCAATATGCTTCATTCCCGTATTCGCACTTTCTGAATGAATAAATAACTTCAATTTTAATATCAACCTATATCATCATTCTCTATATGAACACGTCCCTTAACCTCATTTTTAAGACGCACATCTGAATAGGCAAAACCTCTTTGCTGTAATTGCTGTGTTACTTCATTATAAACAGGCGCTTTCTCATCAGGATCTCTGATTGTCAGAATAATGCAGAATTCCTGCTTCAATGCTTCACCAGTAAGGCTTGCTTCTCTCTCAACAGCATCTCTGAATAGTCCTTCAATTTTCATATACCATTTTCTATTCCCAACCAAGTAATTATTACGATTAGTTGCTGTCATTTCATCAAGATTAACCGCATATTTTTTCACTGGATAGTACTTCTTCCCAAACCTCAAAAGAGTACATTCCTTGCCGAACTCCCTATCTTCTAAAACATTAAATACACGACTACTGTACAGACTATCATTCATAAGATTTTTAGCACCCTTTGCCCCATACGGATTTCTTATATTTCGTTTTGTTTGATCTCTTTTCTCAATTCCCTCCATAGTACCGAAAGCAACATTAATATTAGACTGGCAATACTCTGAACCCTCAGAGGCTCTCAAAATTGAATCACTGACCATAGTCAGTATAATCTCTCCATGGTATCTGCCATCAGATCCAATGAGGCTTTCGGGAAACGGAAAATCAAAAATATCAATAAAGGTCCCCTTCTGAAGACAATCTCTTAATATAAGCGTTATTTCATTTTCCGAATTGTACAATATATCACCGGTACCTTTTGGCATGCCAAAGCCCATAAACCGCGTTTTATCATCCATTTTCATTTTATTGCCGGCAGGATACCCTGCATTATGAATCATAAGGGCTTTTATCAGCAGTGGATCAAAATCTCCCTCTAAAAGAAAGTTAAGTTCAGCAGCAATTCTTGCAACCCAAGGTGTAGAAAAACTTGTTCCAACTGCTCTAGCTAAAAAACCTGATGAATTAAAAGTTTTAACACCCGTCGTCGTCACCTTTCCATCAGGACGAATTCCTGCATTTCCGCCATAAGCAACAAGATCAGGCTTGATAATATGCGCAGGCCCCGGTCCCATTCTTGTAAATGGTGAGGGCATATCAATCTCAGCCAAATCATATTGTCCCTTTTCATTTGCAATAGAACCGATAACTAAAGAACGTACAGAGTCTGCCATTTTAGCAACCCTTTCAGTTCCCCCTCTCAAAAAAGCCGTCGTATTGCCAACTGACTTGACAATTAGAACATTATTTTCATCCGATATATTGTCAAGTGCCATGCCATATTCTGAAAATGAATCAACATCACACTCTTCATCCGTACCAACTGACATCGTCCATATTTTAATATCTTTATGTCGTTCAATCGCATCACGAACATTATCAATTAAATCTTCTAAATAAACAGGCTCCTTTTGAATATCTGGTGCAATCACAGCATCAAGCATCATTACGCCATTTGTCAACGAATACTCAGTCCCATTAAGTTCATCACTGTATTCCAAAATAGAAGCAACCATCGAACCATGTCCATTATCCTGAAAAGGTGCTTCATAATACTCTTCCCGCTGGCTAAGAAGCCAAGGTGAAAGGTAATTGTTTTTCTGTACACCACTATCCAAAATCCCAACAACTGGATATTTTTGACCTTTTACAGGCTGTTTCACTTCCGGGGCTGATTCATCCCCCAAAAAATCGAAACCCACATGAATCGGTTTGGTTTCTTCAATATATAGGACTCCCTCAAAGTCACGAACGGCCTCCATGTCTGCTATACTGTCAAATGTGACTCTATAAAGCTTCATATCAGCAGAATAACGTGTTTCTCTGTCAATGGTGATTCCATGATCAGCACACTGCTGTTTAAATATCGTTTGAGCCATCTGATTTCTATAGGGATCCTGATAATTAATTAGAATCACACGATATGCTTTATTTTCTGGATTATAGTCTCCACTCCATGCCTTAAATGGTTCAATATCCGCAATCGAAGAAATAATTTTAGCAGAACCTTGTGTATCTTGCAAAGTTCTATTTATATTCGAAATCAGTGTTTCTGTTTCTACGATAGACATCAACTTTCTAATTTCCTTTTGCTTTTCTTTAGAATTTGGTCGAAAATTCGAATCAACCAATGTATCCGCTTGTTTCTTTTTAACCGGTTCAATACCTATAACATTAGCCTTGCTATCACTGTTAAGGAGATCTACGATGTCCTTCCTATGTGATTTAGCAAGAGCGTCTTCCGTTATAGTAGTCGTCATAATCATAGGGAGTTCATGCTTTTCTTTTTGATACAACTCAAGATTATCTGAAATTTGCGACAGGTTATCCAAAAGATGCTGGGAGCGCTGAACGAGCTCATCTCCCTTCAAAACCCATTTAGGCGGATTGCTGTTACGCGAACCTTCTGTAAGTAGCTCGTCTTTTTTCCTTCTTCCAAAAAATTTTATTGGCAATAGTTTTTCCATCATTTAGCCACTCCCTTACCTAAAAAATTTCGAACTTGTCTTTCAGATATTACATAGTATCTCGCAATTTGCTTCTGTGACACACCGTTTTCGTATAAAAACTTAACCATTTCTTCCTGATTATAATTTGCATGATTCTTAAACAAAAAAACTTCAACAAGATAATCCACGCATTCGATTTCATTTTTGTCTTTTAGAATCGCTTTTTTCAATACATTTTGAACAATATCTTTAATATCAGAGTAAGAAAGATCCGTCATGGACTCTGTAATTTTTCTCCATTGCAATTTATTTATGCTACTCTCATCAGCAACTTTCGGAAACTGACTAACAAATCGCATAATCGCGTCATTATCAGGCTTCGAAAGTTCAATAACAGTCTGAAACCTTCGCCAAACAGCAGAATCTAACATTTGTGCATGATTTGTAGCCGCAATTAAAATTCCCGTCTGTGAAAAATCATCGATATTTTGAAGCAAGCTATTAACTACCCTTTTTAACTCTCCCAATTCATGTGAATCATCCCGGGCTTTTGCTATGGCATCAAATTCATCCAAAAACAGAATACATGGTTGTTTTTGAGCAAAATCGAAAATGCGGTGAATATTTTTCGCCGTATTACCTAATAGAGAAGATATAAGGGTATCGAACCTTGCCGTTACTAACGGCAAATCCAATTCAGAAGCAAGATACTTTGCGGCACTTGTTTTCCCACATCCCGGAGGACCGTATAAAAGAAGTGTACTGCGAAAATCAAGGCCCAAAGACATCATCCTGCTTTTATGTTGAATAGTATCTCTAAAGTCATTGAGCATTTCCTGAACAGAATCACTTAAAATAAGATTATCAGCACGAGGAGCATAATCAATATCAGCAATATCAAGACGACTTTCCTGATCCACTGGCATAGCTGATAATGAATCCATAATTGCAAATCCGTTTCCCAATTTATCCAACACGGATAGAATTCGATTGCTTGCTCTTTCTTCTCCATCGTGACTTAACTTTTTCGCAAGTAGCCGAGAATAACTGGCTACCTTTATCGTATCTTTTCTCATGCCAGCCTCTATAATTTTAGTTATTTCAGTATAAAACATAATAGATCTCCTTCCTTCTTATTTATAAAGGTTAGCAAAGTTCCGTATCATTGTCAATATTTTCGTATCATTTATATCGTTTTTCGTATCATAATTAAAAATTACGTACTATTCATTTATTTTATCGTATCAAAAGAATACATTTATACAAAACAATCTCATTCATCTAAGTCCATTTCATACTCAAATATAACTTACTAAAAATACCCCTCCGGAAAAAGCGAAATACTACCACAGCGCCGCCGAGTTCCTAAAAGACCTCGACAAAGAAGATTGAGGCTCCGCACCTACAGCAAACAGTCCGACCGACCTTCATCAGCTTATAAAAACGGCAGTCCCAAATTCAGGGGCTGCCATTTTTTCGTTTACATCACGACAAAGGGCAATCACCGAAACATGTCGAGACCTTCGCAAAGACAGGTCCCCCCATCAGCGCCCATTCTGTCAGCCAAACAGCTTACAAGCGTTCCAGCAGTTTCTGTAATTTTTCTACATAAAGTTCCCGCAAGGCCGTTGTCAGGTTCGGCCAATACTTGAGGCCGCTGACAGCCGGGTATTTCTTCCGGTATTCTTTGACATGCGACGCTTCCCGCAAGGCATCTTGATTATCCTGTTTGTCATCGGGATCTTTGTTGACGTCATAGGTTTCGATGACGTATTCCACCGCTTCCGGTTCAACACACCATTCTTCGGCAAAATCATCGATGAGCCGCGTCCGTTCTTTGTCGACCCGTTCATTAAGGACGTCGGCAAAATTGCGGTTTACAAAGTCGACCGGCCGTTCCTGATATTCCTGCCAAATCCTTTCCAAGATGGCCGCTCTCACGGGGTTGGTCTTGCGGAACCGCGTGATTTCGGCATTGACTTCGGCAAAGAGCTTCCGGTTCTTGACCGAATCTTCGATGATGAGGGCACTTTCGTCGCCGCGGGCCGCTTCCATCAGTTTCAGGATATAGTCTTCGTCGATCTGATCGCGGTGGCAGCAGCGAAGGTCGTAGTTGATGGCCAAATTGACTTCCGGATCGTCGCCGTCGTCTCCCCCTTTGAGTTCCTCTTTGACATTGTTGAACTTGCCGTTATAGGCGTCAATCGTCTCTTCATCGATGCCGTAGTCTCTTTCGAGGTCCTTTCCCTGATAATCGGAATAGACCTGCAAATCGGCGTAGGCATTGTCGAATTCTCGATAAGCTTTTAAGAAGCTGAGCTTTTCTTTTCGGCTCATGCCGTCGACGGCTTCCGGCGTCGGTGCCAATCGGCGAATCCGTTTGAGGGCCTCTACAAACCGTTCTTCCGCCTCAGCCCAGGTCGGCGCCTGTACATAAGAGCCGCCGCCGCTGGAATAGAGGGTCATGGCCGCGTCGACAGCCTCCTTAAACAGGGCCGGCACCTGGAAAGTGACGATCTGGCCGAAGCGCTTCTGCTTGTCAAACAGGCGGTTGGTCCGGGAAAAAGCCTGAATGATGCCGTACGATTTCATAGGCTGGCGGTCGATGAACAGCGTCGAAAGAGACGGCGCATCAAAACCGGTCAGCAGCCGGTCGACGACGATGACGATGTCCAGCTGTTCCTCCCGGACCTGATACTTGTGCTTCTTCCGGGCCAGTCGGTCGTTGACATTGCTGTTGTAGGCATCGAGTTGTTCCAAGGTAAACTGCGTGCCGAACATGGCATTGTAGTCGGACATGGCTTCTTTCATCCGGTCCTGATTAAAGGTGTCTCCTTCCTTATTTTCACTGAGCGAATAGGTAATGGCGACCTTAGGGAAATCCGAGACCTGCCGCCGAATCTCGTCATGAACGAAAACGCCGTCGGCCTCCCCGTTTTTGACCGCTTGGAACAACTGGTAATAGCGCTGTGCCTGCTTGATGGAATTCGTCGTCAAGATGACCCCGTAAGTCCTGCCGCGGCCCCGGTCGAGACCCAGCTTGCCTGCCGAGCGGTTGATGATGAAATCGATGACCTGAAGCATATGCCCGTCGTCTTCATAAACTTTAGGGATGACCTTACCCTTGATGAGGGCCTTTTCAAGGGCGACATCATCGGCCTGAGGAGCAATGCCGTTTTCAGCCGCCAAAGCCTCCATATCGAAGGTATTCTGGTATTCCACTTGAAAACCAAGGACGGCTTCGTCATGCAGGGCTTCCTTGATGGTATACGAATGGAGGCGTTTTCCATACTGCTCTTCCGTCGTCGCCGGCAAGTCGCCTGCCGTATTCTTGGCATCTTCGCTAAAAATCGGCGTCCCCGTAAACCCATACCACAAGGGCTTATCAAAATACCGGTTTAAGTCGCGCTGGGCCTCTGCCGATACGGCACGATGGCATTCATCGACGACGAAGACCGGACGCAGGGCGTGCAGCTTTTCATAAGGCTTCGAGCCTTTGGGATACCGCTTCATGACGTTCTGCAGCTTCTGAATCGTCGTGACCAAGACGTCGCCCTTATCAGACTGTAATTTTTTGACCAAGTCGCGGCTGTTGTCGGTCTCACTGACGTCGATCGTATCGTAGGCGGCATAGGCCTGAAAAGCCCCGGTCGTCTGATTGTCCAAATCGCGGCGGTCGACGACGAAGACGACCTTCTTGATGCCGGGAATCTGGCTCAAGTAGCGGGCTGCCTTGTAAGACGTCAGAGTCTTGCCCGACCCCGTCGTATGCCAGATGTAACCCGATTGGGTGCCGCCGTCGGTATTCGGATTGACGGCCCTGCGAATGGCACGGATGGCGTGAATCTGATACGGGCGAAGCAGGATCAAGGCCTTGCGTTCACTGTCCAGGACCGTATACTGGGACACCATTTGATGGGCTTCCGGAATGGATAAGACGGCCTTGGCAAAGGAAAGGTAATCCGTCACCGGCCGATTGTCTTCGTCGAGCCAGGTCGAGAGAAATTTTTCGTTCAGCTCACTTTCAGAAGCCGTGGCAATGTACCGTGTGTCCGAAGCGTTAGAGACGACGAACATCTGCAGCGTCGAGAAGATATCCCGGAAGGCATTTTCTTTGAGGTACTGCTTGATTTGGCGGAACCCGTCCATATAAGGATGGCTGCGGTTTTTCAGCTCGATGTGAATCATGGGCAGGCCGTTAATCAACAAGGTCACGTCGCCGCGGCGATTGCGGTTCATGGTTTCCTTGCGGAGGAAGCGAATCTGATGGACGACCTCATAGACCGACGAGCCTCCGGCAATATCGGCTCGTTTGAAAACGACCGGGTAGACGCGACCTAAGGAAGCATCTTCGCGCTGAATCATGACCCGGACGACGCCGTTCTCGCCGATGAGCCAGACGGCAGCGTCATAAAAAGATGTGAACCGAAGTTGGTTCTGCACCTGTAAAAACTCGTTGTCTGTCAAAGGATGAGCGTCGAAAATCTCCTTATTGTTCTGAACTAAAATACGGCGAAAATTATCCCATAAGTCGTCAAAACTGCGGATATCGTCACGAAAGGTCCACTGCGACTTACCTTCCGTCAACTGGCGGATAAGCTTTTCTTCAATACTGGCTTCCGATTCAAAGGATGTCATCGTCATACATCTCCTTTTAAATGAATAAATTTTGAAGCATGAATTTCTTCAAGGTCTGTAACTGGTCTACCTTGCGCTGATGAAGGGTGATGCGGTCGTCGAAGTGAGAAAAATACAATCCAATTTGTCGCTGTTCTTCTATTTCAGGCAAGGTTATTTTCAGCTTCCTTATAATTTCTGAATTATAACTCTGTTGTTTCGTCCCCTGTGTAAACCGAATGCCATAATTGTCTCCCACCAATCGATACCACTGAAATAAAAAAGTCGTATCCAACTTATTTTTCTTAGGAAACAGTGCCATACAGGACTGATTCAAAGTCGTATCTATATCAAGGATTGCACAGTTTCCGCGGGTTCCCACTGCTTCAAGACCTGTAACCGCCATGACAAATGTTCCTTTAGGGACTATCTGTAAATGGGCATCTTTCATTCCCTCATCTGTTATTTTTTCTATCGTTTGATTAACGATTCCACGGTTAAGTTCACCACTTGTTAGCCAGTTTATATTTCCATTCCAAAACGTGCCATTAAAGCGCGAAGGAGTCTGACCATTATATAAACCTTCGAGTACATCTCCCAACTCCTGTTTTTTCCAATAACCTTTGAAATCTTTCAAGCGAATCTTAGGCACGGTCTCACCTTCAGCAGGAAACATGTTTTGCAGGAAGTATTTCTTCAGTGTCTTCGCCTGATTCATCTTACACTGATGAAGAGTGATGAGTTGGTCAATCGATTTTAGATAAGATCCAATTTTCTTTTGCTCCCGCTTTGTAGGTAGAATCAAATCGATATTCATAAGCACATTGGCATTGAGCTTGGCACGTCCGCCCCCAACTAAAACAGACCCAATATCCGCTTGACTGATGACATAACTTAAAAAGCGATTATCGGCTTTCGTTGATTTAGCTTGCAATACGTGTGCATGATTGTTTACCCAAATCTGCCCATTTACGTAATGCACTGGATAATTTTTTAAATCATTTGCACCATCTTCAGCTACAAGGACAAATTCTCCCTCATGTGTATAGCCGTTAACATAGTCTTGAATTCCATTGGCTCCATAATACGGTGTATCACCAGGAATACGCCGATTCGCTGTAACAGGAATTCTCATGTTATCATAGCGATCAGTGATATCAGAAACTTTCCGCAGTTCCCAATCATCCTCAAAGCCCTTAAATCGGACAACCGGCCTTTTCTTTTCTTCTTTTATCATTTTATACACCTCAGTCAAAGAGCTTCAGGAAGTCCTGCAGGTCTTTTTGTTTCTTTTCGTCTGTCGTCGTAAGCTGCTGTATCATGGCCAGCAGTTCTTTTTCGTTGGCTTCCAGTTCCTCATTCGTCTTTGACAGCTCCTTATTAAGCTCTCCTAAGTCGATGTCCGGTTCGGGTTCAAAGGTATCGACGTAGCGCGGAATGTTCAGGTTGAAGTCATTTTCTACGATTTCATCGAAACTTGCGACGTGGCAGAATTTATCTTCGTCCTTACGGTCTGTATAGGCCTTAAAGATTCGTTCGATATTGTCTTTCGTCAGGAGGCTCTGCGTCTTTTCTTTGACGAATTCCTTGCTGGCGTCGATGAACAAGACGTCGCGGCCGGGCCGTTCTTTCTTCAACACGACGATGGTCGTCGGAATCCCCGTCGAATAGAAGAGTCCTGCCGGAAGGCCGATGACGGCATAGATGAAGCCTTTTTCCAAGAGCTTCTGACGAATTTTCCCTTCCGTTCCCCCGCGAAAGAGGATGCCGTGAGGCAGGACGATGCCCATGGTCCCCGTCGCTTTCAGATGGTAGAGGCCGTGAAGTAAGAAGGCGTAGTCGGCCTTTGATTTCGGCGGCAAAACGCCATAGTCGGCAAAACGGGTATCGGTCAGAAAATCCTTGTTGGCACTCCATTTTTGCGAGTACGGCGGATTCATCAGGACACCGTCAAAGTCGGTGATTTCGTCGGCCGGCCAGTCCGTATCGAGGGTGTCGGCGTTGCGGAGCTGCTGTTTCGTCGCCGAAATGCCGTGAATGATCATGTTCATCCGAGCCAAGTTATACGTCGAGGTCTTGATTTCCTGACCGTAGTAGTCGATGGAATCGGCCTTTTCAACGTATTTGCGGACGTTGAGCAAAAGCGATCCCGATCCCATAGCCGGGTCATAGGCGGCAAAGCCCCGCTTCCCTTCCTGACCGCGGGTGACGATGCGGGCCAACAAGGTCGATACCGACTGAGGCGTATAGAATTCGCCGGCCTTCTGGCCCATGTCGGAGGCAAAGTTACTGATGAGGTATTCATAGGCATCGCCGAGGATATCGCCGCTGTGACTGTCGAGGTTGAGCGGTGCCAAGGCTTTCATGACGTCGGCAATGAGGTCGTTCTGCCGCTGCGGCGTCGAGCCCAATTTCGTCGAATGCAGGTCCACGTCGTCAAAAAGGTGTTCTAATAAGGTCGTATTCGACTGTTCAAGGTCGGTAAAGCCTTGTTCGAGGTGTTCCAGTTGGAAGGTTTGTTCATTGATTTCTTCAACCAAAGCCGTAAAGGTAAACTGCGGCTTGATGACGTAGTCCATGTCCATCGATTTCAGCAAGTCCTCCTGATAGGCCGGGTCATCATAATATTTCTGATAAACGGCCTGACGCCGGGCTTCCGTAGCTACCTCGGCTTCGGCCACTTCGCCGCCGTCGACTAAGACCGTCGCCGCCGTTTCCAAGGTCTTGTCCGACAGATGCTTGTAAAAGATAAGGCCTAAGGCATAGTCCATATAATCGGCCGCGCCCATAGTCTGACGCATGACGTTTGCCGAGTCCCATAAAACTTGTTCAAGGTTCTTATTTTCAGTGCTCATTGGATATCTCTCCTCGTTTGCTTTTTTCCCAGTCATGTAAAAGGCCGCGCAGGGCCTGAAATTTCAATTCCGTTTTTTCCCGTTCCAAATACTGCTGATAGAGGCCCGTCACATACATCTGTCCTAATCTTTCTTGGTCCTCCATGGAAAGCAGGGGGATTTCGATTTGCTTCAACTGCTGTGCCGACAAGCGGACGATGACCGAGCCTTGCAGCAAAATACGGCTCTGCCGGCTGATGTCGTCCGACTCGTTGAGCAAATAACAGAGGTAGGCCGGATGGAGCCGCTTCGTGTCAATGTCCAGAATAGCAAATACCTGACTGATGAATTTGCCCCGATTGTCGTCCGAAATAATGGCTGCGGCCATACTTTCACTCGATCCCGGTTGACGGTATATGATCGGATTTGTAAGCGTGGCCAACTTCATCCGATAAAAGTCGCGTTCAAAATCGGCATTGGTGTATTTCCGGTCCTGGTCAGAAGCCGACAGACGGGCAACATTGTGCCCTGATACAATCTCGGCCAGGTCGCCTAAAAGTACCATAACACCCTTCCTTTCTCATGATTTCATAAATCTGTACGCCCTTCAAAATTCGTACATTTCAAAATTTACAACTTTCATGCTTTTATCATACGCCCCTAAGCCCGTCCTGTCAACCGTAAATTATCCAATGTACAAAATTCAGATTAAAAAACAAAGACCTATCATCCCAAAAAGACGATAGGTCTTTGTCGTGCATTCAGACCCCTTGCGAGGAAAATAGAAATACGACGCTAGAAGGCATATTAGTTGGCTTACTGACCAACCTGTCTCAGTCCCCCTATGGTATGACTCCCTTTTCTAAAAGAGTCCAAGTAGGTCCGGGGCCTTGTAAGAATATCCCTCCCCATCACGTAAGGCATGCAGCCAATACCCTACGACAAAAGTAGAAAAATTGGTCCTTCAGCTTCAGTCCCCCATGGTACAAACACCTTTTTCAAAAAAGAGTCCATTTAACTCCGGGGATTTTGGTAACGTAACGAAGGTGGCAAGAAGACAGGCGTGCTGACGTTGTTGAAGTTTCAGTCCCCTTACGGGGATTTTGGTAATACGACCTATGGCACGAATCCTAGGTTAGTCGCCTAGAAGGATGTTTCAGTCCCCCTATGGTACAAACTCCTTTTTCTAAAAGGAGTCTATTAACTCCGGGGATTTTGGTACGCTGACAACGTCAAGACTTCCGTCAGCGTTCTTTGCTGTCAAATGTTTCAGTCCCCTTATGGGGATTTTGGTACGCTGACATATGTAAAAACTATTGATATTGAAAAATTAGAGAAAGAGTTTCAGTCCCCTTACGGGGATTTTGGTAACGTAACAGGGCTGTCGAAGCCACGGCCGAAAATTTATCGGATCAGTTTCAGTCCCCTTACGGGGATTTTGGTAACGTAACCCATTACTTCGGCCATCAATGAACAAATGGCAGAAGGTTTCAGTCCCCTTACGGGGATTTTGGTAACGTAACCGGATACGGAGAATGGGCTAATCATAACGCCGCTAAAACAGTTTCAGTCCCCTTACGGGGATTTTGGTAACGTAACATCGAACCTCATCATTACTGCTCTGCGTGAAAAGGGGTTTCAGTCCCCTTACGGGGATTTTGGTAACGTAACGGCTCAAATTGATTTGCGGAAAAATCCGCAGAAAGGGCGTTTCAGTCCCCTTACGGGGATTTTGGTAACGTAACCCTGTCTCCCAGTACCCGCTCCCAGACTGGGCTCACAGGCGATTTTTTCAAACCTCGGCCTTTTTTCGCCTTTTCGGGGGGACCCGGGTGAAAAATAAAATTCAGGCAGTGTCGTTTATCCGCTTCGTTACGCCATTTGTAGCCATTTTGGAAATTTTCAAACCTACGGGGTTTTCGGCCCCAAAATAGGTTTTCCAAAGGTCAGATAAAGTCAGTATTACCTTGACTTATCTTAAGTATACTTTTTTCGCCAAGCCTTGTCAAACAAGGTAGTCCCATACAGCAGCCAAAAGAGAACAAATCCCCGAGAAAAGGCCTGACAGCCCATCTCAGGGATTCAATTTCCGAATCCAAAACAACGAAAAAATTGTACCGGCCATTACAAAAGTGTTCCGTTTCCTACGGGGATTGGTGTCGTAACGTTCATAATCAACCAGCAAAAGTATTTTGGCTTTAAAGTGTTTCAGTCCCCGTTCGGAGAGATACTATATTCGGCTCTTTCTTACATCAATCGTACCCACAAATGTCGTGCAGCCTGAACCACTTGTCGCTCAGACGGCGCAGTCGTCATGGCCGATTAGTAAAGATCATCAGCATGGAATAATTTCTTTGCAACGATGGCAAAAAGGGGAACTTCATCGTACTGCATCTCGGGATCATTGTGCACGAGCGGCGCTATATTGGCTTTCGCATCCACTTCCATGCCAAGGCTTTTCAGATACTTTATATCCCAGTTCGGGCGACGATGATTACTGATGCGGACCGCGTCTTTGATGTTGTTGCAGGTGTCGATAAGTTCTTGGTTGATATTGGCATGGACATGTTCTTGATTGTCTTTCTTTGAAAACGTTTCCTGCCCATAATCGGAGTCAAAGTTCAACAGTAAGCCCTGTGGCTTCAACACGCGGTGCCATTCCTGATAGGCCGCCATCGCATCGGGGAGGGTCCAGGTGAGATTCCGGCTGATGACGATATCGAAGGACTCCGACGGGAAATCAAGCGCTTGGGCATTCATCTTCTGAAACTTGGTGGCTGTACCATAGGCCAGGGCATTGATCTTCGCCTCATGGAGCATGGCCCCCGACATGTCGATGCCCGTCACGGCGTGTCCCATCTTCCCTAATAAGATGGCAAAGAAACCGGCGCCGGTTCCGATATCCAGAATACGGAGTTTCTGTCCCTGAGGAAGTGTTTCCTTCAGCAGCCGGCTCCAAGCTTCCGCACTGGGGCCTTCCAATTCTTTTCGTCTCGTCTTGCTGAAATCATCGCTGCGAGAGTCCCAATAGGCCTCGATTTCGCGATTCAGCTCACCATACGTATCGATATTTTCATGATATTTCATATTATTTGTCGCCATATTAATCGGTCTCCTACGCCCTCCTGTCGTAACCATCGAAAACATCAGGTACGGGGCTTTAAAAATTTTCCATTCATATCATTCACTGTTATTAGTTTATCGAATATGGCAAAAATTTATAAGCCCCCTATGGGGATAATAAAGAATGTTTTTAATATTTCCCGTAGAAAATGCCGATATGAAAGGAGGTTTCCCAAAAATAGTCATTCACCAATCAATTTACCCTTCTTTCGTCATAAAATCTTTGAATTTAAGGCTTAGTCTGCAATTTTCATCATTCAATATCCCCCAATAGGGCTTATATGTATACATTTTTTCATGTATTATTAAAGTTATGAAGAAAACGAAGAAAGGATGAGACATGTTGAATTATACGCTACAACGGTTGCTGCAGTTGATTCCCATTCTGTTTGGGATTACCTTCCTGTCCTTCCTGCTGATGTATATGGCGGGAAGTGATGCCGTAACGGAAATGTATACCAACCGCGGCGTTGAGGTGGCTCAAGAAATCATCGATGCCAGAAAGGCCGACTTGGGATTGAATCTGCCCTTCTTCCAGCAATATCTTTCCTGGCTCCGGGCGATGCTGCACGGCAATATGGGCACGAGCTATGTGACGGGAGAGGCCGTGCTGGAATCCTTTCTGCGAAAACTGCCGGCGACGATATGGCTGACGACACTATCGATACTGTTGACGGTAGTGATTTCCCTGCCCTTGGGCATTTTGGCCGCTGTCCGTCATAATAAAGCGGAGGATTTGGTTCTGCGATTTTTCAGCTTTATCGGCAATGCGATGCCGAATTTCTTTGTGGCCATGCTGTTGATGCAGTTGTTGGGCATCCGGTTGAACCTCTTGCCGGTCATCTCCGGCGGCACGGATTGGCAGAGCGCCATCATGCCGACGCTGACCCTGGCCATTGCCATGTCGGCGAAATATTTGCGGCAGGTCCGTTCTACCGTCCTGGAAGAACTCAACAAGGACTATGTATTGGGCGCAAAGGCGCGTGGGGTCAGCCGTAAGGTTATTCTTTGGAAGAATGTCATGAAATCAGCCATGCTGACCATCATGACCCTGTTAACCTTGTCGATCGGCAGCCTTTTGGGCGGTACAGCCATTATCGAAAGCATCTTTATGTGGGATGGCGTCGGCAAGTTGGCCGTAGATGCCATCAATATGCGCGACTATCCGTTGATTCAGGCTTATGTCATGTGGATGGCCATCATCTACGTCGTGGTCAATCTGATAGCCGATCTGCTGTATCATCATCTGGACCCGCGTATCCGTCTGGGGGTGAGCCGCAAGTGAGCGACGTAACGATACGAATGCAGACCGTGAAAACGGACCGGCTCAAATACAAGCTGATCGCGTTTTCGATCTTGGCTCTGCTGCTGATTGTCCTTGCTTTTTTCAGCGAATCCCTGTGTCCGTATGACCCGTATGAACAGAATCTGGCGATGGCCAAGGCCGCGCCCTCTGCCGAGCATCTGCTGGGTACAGACCGTTTCGGCCGCGATATGCTGTCCCGGATCATTGCCGGCAGCTATACGAGTATTTTTTCTACCCTCCTATTGGTCGGCTTTATCACCGTGTTTGGCAGTCTCATCGGCGTTCTCTGTGCCTGGTCGGGACGATGGATCGATACGCTGCTCATGCGCCTGGCCGATATGTTCCTGGCCTTCCCCGGCTTGGTTTTTGCCTTAGCCGTTGCCGCGGTATTAGGCGGCGGCGTCCACAACGCCATCTTGGCTCTGGCAGCCATCAGCTGGCCGAAATATGCCCGTCTGGCCCGCAGTCAGGCCTTGGCCCAGCAGTCGGCGCCTTATATGCAGGCAGCTAAAATGGCCGGAAATAGTACTTTTCAAATGATTCGAAAGCATGTCCTTCCCAATATTGCCGGTCCCATCTTAGTCACGGCCATGCTCGATATCGGCACGATGATGATGGAATTGGCCGGACTGTCCTTTCTGGGACTCGGTGCCAAGCCGCCCATTCCCGAGTGGGGCAGCATGATGAGTGATACCCGCAACCTATTGGCGACCCAGCCCTGGGTAACCCTGTCTCCCGGCGTGGCCATCTTTGTGTCCGTCATGGTTTTCAATCTCCTCGGGGATGCCGTCCGGGACTGGCTGGACCCCAAGAATCGGAGGTAAGCATGAACAGCATCATACGATATGATCAAGTCGATATCTGTTATCGCGGAAAGCGGGTTGTCCATGATGTCAGTTTTTCCCTCAAAGCCGGAGAAATCCTCGGCATTGCCGGCGAAAGCGGCAGCGGAAAGTCGACGTTATTGAAGGCGGCCATGGGCCTTTTGGGCAAAGACGGCCTCGTCACCCGCGGCGATATCTGGTATCAGGACAAGAACCTGACGGACCTTTCGGAAAAGGAAATGCAAGGCCTCTGCGGCCCCCATATCGGCATGATTTTTCAGACAGCCGGTACGTCCTTTCTTTCCATCCGCACGATAGGGGCGCAAATCCGCGAAATGATGGCAGCTCACGGCCAGCGGGATAAAAAGGCCGTCGAAATGCAGGCCCGAGAACTGCTGGAAAAATTCGGTTTTACAGATCCAAAACGGATTTTAGACAGCTATCCCTTTGAACTGTCCGGCGGTATGCAGCAGCGCGTAGGCGTGGCAGCAGCCATGCTCCTGAAGCCGAAAGTCCTTTTGGCCGATGAGCCCACTTCGGCCTTAGATGTGACGGTACAGAAGCAGGTCATCGAGGAAATGCGGCTGGCAAGGACATTGTTCGGCACCGCCATCGTGCTGGTTACCCATAATATCGGCGTCATTAAGGCCATGGCCGACACGATGCTGGTCATGAAGGATGGCGAGATATGGGAGTATGGATCGGTACCGTCGGTCCTAAAAAATCCCCAGACCGATTATACGAAAAAACTATTGGCGGCAGTACCGCGACTGAGGAGGTAAGCGATGGAAGAATTATTAAGGGCAGAACATCTCCGTAAAGCCTTTACCGCGGCCAATGGCGATAATTTTTTGGCCGTCGATGACGTGACCTTTTCGATTTCCGAAGGAGAAAAAGTGGCCATCATCGGGGAAAGCGGCAGCGGCAAGACAACGGTGGCGAACATGGTGACCCGACTGCTGGATGTCACCTCCGGCAGCGTCATCCTCCAAGGGGAAGACATTACCCGCGCCACGGGCAGAAAACTGCGGCAGGCTTATCAGAACATGCAGATGGTCTTTCAAAGCCCGGTAGAAAGCTTCGATCCGCGCCGGACGTTGGGAGACGGCATTGCCGAAAGCCTGCGCAACCATGGCTGGTCAAAGGGGGATGCCTCGGCAGAATGTCAGCGCCTCTTGAAACGCTGCGGCCTCGAGGCAGAGATTGCCAAGCGGTATCCCCACGAAGTCAGCGGCGGTCAGTGCCAGAGAGCGGCCATCGCCCGAGCCCTGGCCATTCAGCCCAAGCTGCTGATTCTCGATGAGGCCACGTCTGCCCTGGATGTAACCGTACAGGCAGAAATCCTGTCCCTGCTCGACGAGCTGCAGAAGGAATTGAAGATGTCTTATCTCTTCATTTGTCATGACATCGCCTTGGTTCAAGACTTTTGCGACCGAATCATCGTCATGCACCGCGGCAAAATCGTAGAAACGGGAACGACGGATGAGGTAATTTTCCACCCGCAGCAGGCGTATACCAAGACGTTAATAGACAGCGTACTTTGATAAGGAGGCATTTTGATGAAATGGAAGAAACTGACCGCACTGATGCTCGGTGCCATGCTGTGCATCGGGGCTATGACCGGCTGCAGCAACGATACGGCCGGCAATAGTTCCGGGAAGAAAGTACTGACGATCGGCGACACGACCTTCAACAGCTCCAATGAAGAGCCCGATGTCAACCCGCACAACGCCTATGCCGGCTGGGCCTGTATCCGCTACGGCATCGGTGAGACTCTGGTCAAGTACTCCGATGACATGGAGCTCCAACCCTGGTTGGCGGTCAAATGGGAGAATACGGATCCCCTGACCTGGAAACTGACCCTGCGTGACAATGTCAAATTCTCCAGCGGCCGTACCATGGATGCAGTTGCCGTCAAGCAATGTCTGGAACATCTGATTGCCAACAATCAACGGGCTCGGCAGGACTTGAAGATTGCCTCCATAGAAGCAAATGGCCAAGAACTCATCATCAAGACGACAGAACCGAAGCCGGCCCTGCTCAATTATCTCGGCGATCCCTATGGCTGTATCATCGATGTCGATGCCGGATTTGAAAACGGGATCGTCGCCGGGACGGGACCGTACATCGCGACCGACTTAAAGACCGACGACCATCTGACCCTCAAGAAAAATGACAACTATTGGGGCGGCACGCCGAAGCTGGATACGATTACCATCCGCACCATTACCGACGGCAACACCTTGGCCAATGCCCTGCAGTCGGGAGAAGTTCAGGCAGCTTATGGCATGGCTTACGAAAGCTATCCCCTCTTCCAAAATGACCAATACAATATATCCCAGATTTCTACGTCCCGCTGTTTCTTCGGCAAGATGAACTTCGATCCCGATTCGGTCTGTTCCGATCCGGCCGTCCGCAAGGCCATTGCCATGGGAATCGACAAGAAAAACTTCGCAGACAAACTCTTGGAAGGCAACGGATTCCCGGCGAACGGCGTATTTCCGGCAGGCTCTGCTTTTGGCGGCGATAAGGTAACGACCGAGACCTATGATCCGGAAGGCGCGAAGAAAGTGTTGGAACAGGCCGGATGGGCAGATACCGATGGCGATGGAATCCGTGAGAAGAACGGTAAGAAACTGGTCATCAAATGGCTTACCTATCCGAGTCGTCAAGAACTGCCCCTGTTGGCCGAATCGGCTCAGTCCACCTTAAAAGACATCGGCATAGCCGTCGATATCAATAATACGGCCGATAACAACCAGGTCGTCAAAGACCCGAAGAAATGGGATGTCTATGCCATGGCCAATGTCCAGGCCCCTACGGGCGATCCCGAGTACTGGTTCACCGTATTTGCCGTCAGCCATGCGACCAAGAACCAGGGGAAATACCACAGCGCCAAGTTGGATGCTCTGGAAGAACAACTGAGTCAAGAATTCGACCCGGCCAAACGCGCCGCCTTGGCAGTCCAAATGCAGCAGACCGTATTGGACGATAACGCCTTTGTGTTCTGCTCCTTCTTAAAGATGAGCATGATTTCTAAGAAAAACGTCAAGAACTATACCTCCCACGCCTGCGATTACTACCAAGTAACGGCAGACCTGGACATCGAATAAATTTGTACTCGTCTCCAAAAATCGGGACAACGAAAAAACAATCAATCCCCCATAGCAGCACAAAACAGCCGTTTACGTTCTAGCGCGTAAACGGCTTTTCCATGTGAAATTTTACTGCCTCCGGTTCAAAGACAGGACATCGGACAGCCACCGCCTTCGATGAATTTGCGCCCCCATCCGGCCTGATTCAAAGAAACTCGGCGAGGGCCGCCATGGACACCAATATCATCCCGAATCATCCCTGAAAAAGAAAAGACATAAAAAGACAAAAACAATCCCCGAGAAAAGGCCTAACAGCCCATCTCGGGGATTGATGCTTCGAATCCAAAACAAAAAAATGGTACCGGCCATGACAAAACGGCCCGCCTCCCGATTGCATTCCCGATTCTCTAAAAAGAGCCCCGGAAGAGCCGAGAGAAAATAGTAATACGACATGGTTGACAGCACGCTTGTGCGTATTAAGCAAATAGTCTCTCGTTTCAGTCCCCCTGTGGTACAAACTCCTTTTTCTAAAAGGAGTCAATTTAACTCTAGGGATTTTGGTAACGTAACGTTGGAATCTGGTACAAAGATTGGTATCAGAAAGATCAGTTTCAGTCCCTCTATGGTACAAACTCCTTTTTCTAAAAGGAGTCTATTAGCTCCGGGGATTTTGGTAACGTAACAATGCTCTGGCGGACGCTTTTAAGTTTAAGGCTGTCGAAGGTCTCAGTCCCTCTATGGTACAAACTCCTTTTTCTAAAAGGAGTCTATTAGCTCCGGGGATTTTGGTAACGTAACATTATTTTTGAAATATACCTGGTTCCAGAATATCTTAGTCTCAGTCCCCTTACGGGGATTTTGGTAACGTAACGGGTCCAACCATTGTGACTATCAGAATATCTGATAGATGTCTCAGTCCCCTTACGGGGATTTTGGTAACGTAACCTTTCTTCTCGCAAATCAATTTGAGCCTCCTAATCAAGTCTCAGTCCCCTTACGGGGATTTTGGTAACGTAACACATCTATGTTTCGTCATTTGAAACGCCCCCTTTAAGTCTCAGTCCCCTTACGGGGATTTTGGTAACGTAACCCTGTCCCTCAGTACCCGCTCCCAGCCTGGGCTCACAGGCGATTTTTTCAAACCTCGGCCTTTTTTCGCCTTTTTCGGGGACCCGGGTGAAAAATAAAAATCAGGCAGTGCCGTTTATCCGCTTCGTTACGCCATTTGTAGCTGTTTTGGAAATTTTCAAACCTACGGGGTTTTTAACCCTGAAATAGGTTTTCCAAAGGTCAATATGACCTTAACTTATCTCAAGTATACTTTTTTCGCCAAGCCTTGTCAAACAACGCAGCTTCTATAAAGCAGCCAAAAGAGAACAAATCCCCAAGAAAAGGCCTGACAGCCCCTCTCAAAGATTCAACTTCCTACCCAAAGGAAAAAAATTGTACCGGCCATTACAAAAGTGTCCCCCGATTTTCTTACCTTCCTTTCAACAGTAAGGTTATCCGTGTTCCTCTGCACTAAATAGTTTTTATAGTGTACTTCAAAAAAATATTTTTAAAAAAAGTTTTTATAGTATAGAAGAAAAACTTTCGTACAAAAGGATGTCCTAGAAGCAGCTATACGTTGAGCTCTTTCAAAAAAAGAACCCTCACAAATCGCTTAAGGTTGCGGTTTATGAGGGTTCTTGCAATGGGCTTTATTCCCATTCAATGGTTGCAGGCGGTTTACTCGTAATATCGTAGACGATGCGGTTGATGTGGTCTACTTCGTTTACGATGCGGCTCGAGATTTTATCGAGGACGTCGTAAGGAATACGGGCCCAATCAGCCGTCATGAAGTCGGTCGTCGTAACGCCGCGCAGGGCCAGGGTGTAGTCATAGGTTCTGAAGTCGCCCATGACGCCGACGGAGCGGTTATTGGTGAGGACGGCAAAGTACTGGTTGATGTCGCGCTGCATGCCGGCATTGGCGATTTCTTCGCGGAAGATGGCATCGGCATCGCGGAGGATATCCAGTTTGTCTTTGGTGATTTCGCCCATGACGCGGATAGCCAGACCCGGTCCCGGGAAAGGCTGGCGCCATACGAGGTATTCCGGAAGACCCAGTTCGGCACCGAGTTCGCGGACTTCGTCTTTAAAGAGGTTGCGAAGGGGTTCGATGAGGCCTTTAAAATCGACGACAGCCGGAAGGCCGCCGACGTTGTGATGGCTCTTGATGACGGCAGCATCGCCGGCACCGGATTCGATGACGTCGGGGTAAATCGTCCCCTGCGCCAGGAAGTCGACGGATCCGATTTTACGGCCTTCGTCTTCAAAGACGCGGATAAATTCTTCACCGATGATTTTCCGCTTCCGTTCGGGATCGCTGACGCCTTCGAGTTTGCTGAGGAAGCGATCCGACGCATCGACGCGGATGAAGTTCATGCCGCTGTCTTTAAAAGCGTTTTCGACTTCGTCGCCTTCGTTCTTGCGAAGGAGGCCGTGATCGACGAAGATGCAGGTCAGCTGACTGCCGACGGCTTTGGAAATGAGGGCCGCCGCAACGGAGCTGTCGACGCCGCCGGACAGGGCCAGGACGACTTTGCCGTCACCGACCGTTTCTTTAATGGAGGCAATGGCCGTCTTGGCGTAGTTGGCCATGGTCCACGAGCCGGTGCAGCCGCAGACTTCGAAGAGGAAATTACGGATCATTTCTTTGCCGTGTTCCGAATGGAGTACTTCCGGATGGTACTGCATGGCATAGAGTTTTTTCGCCGGATTCTGCATGGCTGCGACCGGGCAGTTTGCCGTATGGGCTACGATTTCAAAGCCTTCGGGAATGGAAGCGACGTAGTCCTGATGACTCATCCAGACGACTTCTTTTTCCTGAAGGCCTTTGAATAAGGGCGATGCCGTATTGACGTCGATTTCCGTCTTGCCAAATTCCCGCATGGTCGCATGCTGGACTTCACCGCCTAAGGTCTGGGCCATGAACTGCATGCCGTAGCAGAGGCCGAGAACAGGCGTGCCGAGCTGGAAGACTTCGGCTTCGATCTTCGGTGCATTTTCTTCATAGACACTGCCGGGGCCACCGGTAAAGATGACGCCTATGGGCTGAAGTTCCTTGATTTTTGCAACGGCTTTATGATAAGGGTATACCTCACAATATACGTGATTTTCGCGGACGCGCCGTGCGATGAGCTGGTTGTATTGACCACCAAAATCGACGACGATGACGAGTTCTTTGGTATCCATTATGGCCTCCTCGTGAATGACTTTTTTAGCAGCACAGCTGCCTAAATGATAAGATCATATAATTATACCACAGGACAGCGTCCATGCCTAGTCATCACGGCTGGGATTACTTCCATTCCCGATACAAATCCTTTAAGATGCAGGCCCGGGTAATCATGCCGACGACGCGATGGTTGTCGACGACGGGCAGGATCTTCAAGTGTTCAATGACCATGACGGCGGCTACCTGTTCGATATCGGCTTTAGGCGTGGCAATCATGACGTCCTTGGTCATCAGCTTCTTACAGGGCTGGTCGAGGAGGTTTTTAAATTCCTTGACGTACTTACAAATGCGGTTGGTATACACTTTGGTACCCATGAAAGGCAGGCGCGGAATATGAGGCTTCGAGCTGCGATACATGAGGTCGGCACTGGAAATAAGGCCGATGAGATGGCTGTTTTCATCGACGACAGGTACGGCCAGGAGGCGGTGTTTGATAAAAAGGCGAAATACGTCGCGAATGGGCGTATCCGGCGTAACCGATACGAATACTTTTTCCATGACATCCCGAACGAGGACGGCCGGTTTTTCCGCTGCTGTTTCGACCGTTTCAACGGTTTCGACAGTTTCTTCTTCGACGGGCAATGAGTCTTTCTTCATGTCTTCCGTCATCTTCTTCTCCCCCTTTTAATCTTCGCCGTATTCACGGTACAATTCATCGAGGATATTGCCGCGAGTAACGATGCCGACAATGTGTTTTTCCTCGACAATAGGAATGACCTTCAAGTGTTCGGCTACCATGACGCCGGCAATCTGTTCGACATCGGCATCGGGTGCTGCAATGATGACGTCTTTGGTCATCATGTCGCGAGCCGTGCAGGCCAGGAGTTTCTTGAATCCCTTGTCGTATTCGCTGATGCCATTGTAATAGATGCTGGCGCCGAGCAAATTGACGTAATGCGGAACGTGGGGTTTTACCTTTTTGTACAGTAAATCGGCGTCGGTTACGATACCGACCAATTCTTCCTTGTCATTGATGATCGGAATAGCCGTGATGCGATTCTTTACAAACAGATTGACTAAGTCAAATACAGACGTTTCCGGACTTGCCGTAATAAAAGCTTTTTCCATAATGTCGGATGCAGTACGTTTTGCCATATAGTATCACTCCTTTAAAAGAAAACGGCACGTATGTCGTCTTATATATCTTCTTATACCATATATATTAGACATAAAGAGGTTGATTTCCTGCTATGAGGTGAAAAAATCTCGAAAGACCGTCCGGTCCCCACAGCACACACGCCAGAAGGGCCTCCTCGAGTTTTCCATCGAAAAGGACCCGGTTCACGACGAGTCTCCCTTCTTTTAAACGACGCCCTCCTCATGGAGGCGGGCAATCTCTTCCTCTGTAAGATGGACTATGTTCTTGAGGATATCGTCGGTATGCTGCCCCAAGGCCGGCGCCGGACGAAAGGCCTTATCCTCGCAGCCATGGATTTTGATGGGCGTCCCCGGCACGGAGATCGTTTCTCCGATGGCCGGATCGTCAATCTCCCACAGCATATGGCGTCGTTTGATGACCGGGTTTTCGCAAACCCCCTTGGTATCGGCAATACGGCCAAAAGGAATTTCGGCATCGGAAAGCATTTTTTCCAGTTCATCAAGACTGTGCTGCCGGCTCCAACCTTCAATGATCGGTTTCAATTCATCGGGATAATGCTCGCACCGCAATTTATTATCGGCAAAACGAGGATCGTCTGCCAGCTCCGGTTTTCCCATAATGCGGCACAGAGACCGCCAAAATCGCTGAGTCCCGCAGACCAGGGCGAATTGCCCGTCAGCGGCCTTAAAAATATCACAGGGAGCTACGGACAGGTTCCGATTGCCTACCGGCTCTACCACAGTTCCGTTCAGTTTGTAGGACAGGGCCCCTGTTTCTAAAATAGAGAAAATCGTATCCAGCATCGATACATCGACACGCCGTCCCATGCCGGTCCGTTCTCGCTGGAATAAGGCCATGACGATAGCCAGGGACAGATACGTCCCGGAGTAGTTATCGGCAATGGACGATCCGACTTTATAAATACGGTCCTTCTCGCCGGTCATGCTCATGAGTCCGCCCATAGCCTGGGCAATGAGATCATAACTGGGGAGCTCCGCCTCCGGACCTTCCAGCCCAAAACCTGAAATCGAAGCATAGATCAGCGACGGATTGATTTCTTTTAAGACCTCATAACCGAGGCCCAATTTTTCCAGGGTACCGACGCGGAAGTTTTCACAAAGGACATCGACTTCTTTGATTAATTTTTTGAAAATCCCCTTGCCTTCTTCCGTTTTCAGATTCAGGGTCAGGCCAAACTTGTTGCGGTTGACATAGGCATAATAACCGCTGGCACCATTTTTAAAAGGGGCCCACCCGCGGGACTGATCCCCTTTTCCCGGCACTTCCAGCTTGATGACCTCAGCCCCCTGATCGGCCAGATGCATGGTGCAAAAGGGGCCGCTGTAAGCGTGAGTCAAATCGAGGACACGGACGCCGGTCAAGGGTTTCGTCTTCGTGTCTACAGGCCGTTCTTTATGTTGTTCCATACAGATTCCTCCTCTTGATGGCGCTTAGGCAAACATTCCGGCCATCGTATGAATCCCCTTATAGGTGCAGCAGCAGCCTCGGACGCTATGGAAATGGGATTCTATCTGAGTATAAAAAAATAGTGGTGCTATGAGAATGCACCACTATTTCAAATGACTTACACCGTTCAACACTGCGAAAAGTACCTTCTTCGACGGTGCAGAAATAAGGCTTTATTTCCCGCAGTAAGCGATGACTTCGACTTCGACGAAGACGTCTTTGGGAAGATGGCTGATTTCGACGCAGGAACGAGCCGGCAGGGTCTTCTGGAAATATGTGCCATAGACTTCATTGACGGCGCCAAAGAAATTGATATCCGTCAAATATACCGTCGTCTTGACGACATTATCGTAGCTGAGGCCGGCTTCTTCCAAGATGGCGCCGACGTTCTTCATGCACTGTTCGGCCTGTCCGACGACCGTTCCGGCAACGACTTTGCCTTTTTCCGGGTCGATGGCGATCTGGCCGGACGCAAAGAGGAAGTCACCGGCTTTGATAGCCTGAGAATAAGGTCCTACGGCACCGGGAGCCTTTGTGGTGCTGATAACTTGTACTGCCATGTAAATGCATCTCCTTTAGAATGAATTATCATATCTATTATACCTTACTTGTCTGAAAAAAGCGATATGTTAGCCTTTAGACAACGGGTCCTACCGTTCTTCATCGGTCTTGATCAGATGACCGTCTTTGTCGTACTTCTTCTTGTTCAGGCCGCAGGCAAACCAGGCAATGATGACGGCTGCCATGTAGACCCACGACGAGAAGATGGACATCCGCGTGTCGGGGTTGTAAAGCATACCGATGGTGACCAGGACCAGGAACAGGATGCAGAAGTAGTTGGAATACGGATAGAGAGGCGATTTAAATTCGTGCTTGGCCATGACTTCCGGGCCCCAAGCTTTGCGGAAATTCTTCTGGGCATAAGCCAGGACGAACCAGGCGACCATGCCCGGGAAGACGGAGGCACTGTATAAATAGAGGAACAGCTTCGAATTCGGGATCAGGTAATTCAAGATAACGCCGATAAACAAGACGATGATGGTAACGCTGATACCGTTGCGGGGAACGCCGGATTTCGACAGTTTCAAGAAGCATTTCGGAGCCTGCCCGTTCTGCGCTAACGTATAAATCATGCGGGCCGAGCTGTACATGCCGCTGTTGCAGCCGGAAAGGGCTGCCGTGAGGACGACGAAGTTGATGATAGCCGCTGCCGACGAAATACCGACTTTAGCGAAGGTCATGACGAAGGGACTGCCGATGTAGCTGACTTCGTTCCAGGGATAGATACAGAGAATGACGAAAATCGAGCCGATATAGAAAATAAGAATACGCCAAACGATATTATTAACAGCTCGTTTTAAAGTATGTTTCGGATTTTGAGCCTCCCCGGCCGTAATGCCTACCAGTTCGACGCCCTGGAAGGCCGCCGCAACGACGCACATAGCAGCCAGCATGCCGCCCCAGCCGTTGGGCATGAAACCGCCGTGTTCCCAGAGATTCCCAAAACCGACGGCGACGCCTGCATTGCCGAAGCCAAAGAGGATGACGGCACCGCCGACGATGAGCATGACGATGATGGTAACGACCTTGATGAGGGCGAACCAGAATTCAAATTCCCCGTAATACTTGACGGCTGCCATGTTGGCAATGGCGACGACGGCCATCCCGGCCAGGGCCGATATCCATTGAGGCAGCAAGGGGAACCAATAGTGGACGTAAATGCCGACGGCTGTGACTTCCGAAAGGCCGACGGCGACCCACAAGAACCAATAGGAACAAGCCGTAAGGTATCCGATAAAGGGGCTGATATACTTATGACCGTAGGTTGCAAAAGAGCCGGTGACCGGTTCCTGATAGAGCATTTCACCCATGATACGCATGATAAAGAACATGACGACGCCCGTAACGGCGTAACAGATGAGGACCGACGGCCCTGCCATCTGAATCGTATTGGCCGAGCCCATGAACAGGCCGACGCCGATAGTCCCGCCAAGGGCGATCATTTCAACGTGACGGGGCTTTAAGCCCCGTTCTAAGTTCTGCGCCCCTTCTTTATGGTCTTCCATTTTAATTTCCTCCTTATTTCATCATGACGAAGTAATGATTGTCACGAAGAACATTCATCAGTTTTTCAACGTGCTTTTCATTGGCCGTTTCCAATTCCAGCGAAACCGCCGTCGTCCCCATGCTGATACCGTGCTGGCTCCGTTCATGGGTAATGGAAAGGACGTTGGCACTCGTATCGGCAATGATCGACAAGAGCTTGACCAATTCGCCGGGCACGTCGGGAATGATGGTCTGGAAGAAAATCTTGCGCTGCGAGCGAATCAGGCCCTGATTGATGACCCGGGTCATGTTGTTGACATCGATGTTGCCGCCGCTGACCAAGGCTGCGACCTTCTTATTGCGGATGCCGGAAATCTTGCCGTTCATGAGGGCTGCAACCGGTACGGCACCGGCCCCTTCGGCAACGGTCTTGCCTCGTTCGAGAAGGATCAGGATGGCACTGGCGATTTCCGATTCATCGACAGTGACGACTTCATCGACATATTTCTGACAGATGGAGAAGGTCAAATCGCCGGGCACCTTGACGGCAATCCCATCGGCTAAGGTTGCTTTTCCGTTATAGGCAATGGCTTGGCCGTTTTCAAGGGACACTTTCATGGACGGCATGTTTTCCGTCTGAACGCCGATGACCTTGATTTTCGGATTGACGCTCTTAGCCGCTACGGCCAGGCCGGAAATGAGACCGCCGCCGCCAATGGGGGCTACGATGGCATCGACATCGGACAGCTGTTCCATGATTTCAAGGGCAATCGTCCCCTGGCCGGCAATGACTTCCGGGTCATTGAAGGGATGGACGAAGGTGTAGCCGTGTTCGGCCGTCAATTCAACGGCTTTGGCTGCCGCTTCATCAAAGAAGTCGCCGTGAAGGACGACGTTGGCTCCATAGCCCTTGGTGGCCGCGATCTTACTCAAGGGCGCATGTTTCGGCATGCAGATGACCGACTGGCATCCGTATTCACTGGCTGCCAAAGCGACCCCTTGGGCGTGATTTCCGGCTGAAGCTGCAATGACGCCTTTTTCCCGTTCTTCCAGCGTCAGCGATGCGACCTTATTATAGGCACCGCGCAGTTTAAAGGAACCGGTCCGCTGGAGATTTTCCAGTTTCAAAAAGACTTTACAGCCCGCCAAATCACTAACCGAATTGCTGTACGACAGTCCCGTCTTTTGGGCGACTCCTTTCAGCCTCTCCTAGGCTTCTTGGATCATTTGTAGGGTTACTTGTTGTTCACTCATGTTGTTTGCTGCAAAGGCAGCGTCCCTCCTTTTAATTTATAATAATGCGTTTTTGCTATCTTTACTATACGCTTTCATCTGTCTATCGTCAAGAGAGTTACGTCCTCTCAATCCTTTTACAAGAGACATATGTTTATATATTAAGGATTTTCCCTTATTAATTTTACATAATTAGATTTTTATTATGCTAAATTATAAATATCAAAAACA